>OBCH01000238.1_pt1 | contig 13401 bp, 9 predicted proteins | sample 1495941 | NCBI WGS metagenome assembly OBCH01 (sample SAMN03418276, study PRJEB22391) | human gut metagenome | biome: human-gut; feature: organic feature; material: feces | host: Homo sapiens | place: Tanzania | collected 2013-01
GCCGTGGTTCTATATCGTCAAAGGAGAGCAAGGGTGAAAAATGAACTTTATATCTGTCATTTTTTTCATGACATTAGTTTCTTTATGTAAGAAAATACCTTATCAATATTTATTTCATGCATGAATTTTCTCATTCAGTGAACATACTTCCAGACACCAGAAGGAACTTTGTCATAGAGTTTATTCATAACCAGTTCTGCCCGACGATGATCAGCCGCAGAAAAAATGCCTCTGATTCAGACAAGCTCAATTTGTAACTATTAATTTTAATGACTTTTTCAAGAGTTTCTCTTGAGATGCACTTCCTTAATTGATACAGCCATTCCTTACGCGTTTTCATATTATTTTTCTGTATTAGCATCTGTCGTATAGTAAAATTTAATTACTGCTTTTTATCATATTATTCTGAAAGGTACAGATGCACCAGCAGGAAGTCCCAAAATCAAAACATTTTCCAGTGATGATGATGCATCCCTGTATATTTTTCCTCCGACAGAAAGCACATCCCGCATCTGAAAACAAATTACAATATCACGATGACTTTTTCTGTATCCCAAAACACTCATTTTAGCCCGATGCAGGGATATGCGATAGTTTGTATACATGACATTAAGACATTCAAGTCCCAAATTTTGGGAGGGTTTTGTTCTTGGAAGCTTTAACCCTGATATCAGTGGATGGGGTTTCAAATCGTAAGGGTCTTCAATTTTTGCCACTGTATGAGAATGCCCGTAGATATGCATATCTTTAAGGTCAACAAAATCGGGGGAAGTGATACGCACAAGCCATGTGTCCGGGTGAATACCAAGAAGTGCCATCATATGCGCTGTTTCAGGCCAGTTATCGAGATGACCATACCTCGAGTTCCACAGTACCGGAGAATGGTTATCACCAAATGGTTTATATTGCAGAAGCTGATCAATGGCGCTTTCAGAAAACCTTGAGTTTCTGGCATTGAACGGCTGGCGATGAGGATGATTTCTTGAAAACATTATCGTTACCTCATTTAATAAATATTATCATCACATAAATACCATTATATTATATTTTGTGGTATCCATTTTAAAATTATTTTTTCTCAGAAAATCACAACGACTGCCTGCATCCACAATTGACTAGCAATGGTACAGATTATAATTTTATGCAGTGCTCGCCGCAGTCTCATGAGCAGGAGTAGCGCGCGAATGAGCGAGGAAGCACCAGGGCACCGAAATTTTCACTGTGCACTTACGCGCCGTGATATGTCGATATTACCAGTTTTATTGAATACAACCGCATTACTGGCAACGATAGATATAAATATACTGACATATATTTTTGTTTTTTTCTTGCAGATATACTTTCAGATCATAGACATACTCAGAAACGAATAACCCTTCGTTTGGATTAAACACCTCAATTCCGCCATTATTTTTACGTAAAGTAATGACATGACAATCATTGGTATAGTATACAATATTTATTATAAAATCACCATCAGGTAAGTCTTTTGGATTAAATTCATACTGGGGGCATTTTGGCCAAAACAAATATGCATGTTTTCTATCCCCAACCCTAAACCTGCCATTTTGAAACAAAACAGCATCCTGTACTTTTCCGGCTTCAGTCCCCAAGGTCAAAGCACGTTGATAGGATGCAAAGTTATGAAGGTTACTGAAATAAATAAAATCACATCGAAGATTTTTTCTCCGTCTGTCTATAAAATAAATACACATTGATAAGCAAAGTCCCTTATTTAAGGAAACATCTAAAATTTTTGACTTCATATGCTTCATTTGATCAAGGCGAAATTAGAAATAAATACTAATAATTTTTATCCACTATTCACAAAAATGTTTATTTCAAACAAATATTCCTCACAACATATCTACAAAGCGAATTTTTAACCTCATAAAAACATCTTGACCTTATAATTATTAATAACCAGAGTTTCTTCTATTCTTCCAGTAACTCTATAAAAATCACATATACTATAATCTGAATATCCAAATTTTCCCCAGTTAAAATTTAATGGGTCCTGTATTGTTATTTTATTTCTTTTGGCATTAACCGAAACAATCAAAACATAATGATTAACACCACCCAAAAATCCAAAATCAGCCATTCCTATTTTACCAGATGCTATAATAGGACCATATTTCAATAGAGCATGTTTATAAAATTCAATATTCTTAGGAAGAAAAATTCTATGACAAAAACTATCATCGGGAGAAAAGCCATAACTTAATCGACTTCGTTTTGCTTTATCCTTTAATAAATAATAAGGGAGTTTATTTTTATTACAATACCAGTGAAGTAAAGCATCCTGACAATACCATCCACAGTTCAGATCGACAAACCCACCTATCCCTGGACGCCACTGATGTTTCATATCTACTCTATATGTAAAGTCCATTAATCAACACCACCAATTAAAAAACTGCAACATGGCACCACCATCTATTCTGTAATCAATATAAACGCATGACTTTTAATTTCAATTATCCTTTACTCAACTGTCATTTCAATTCATTTATTTTTAATTCATTTATAAGTATTCTTTGGAATATATACTCTCCATAGAGGAAGCGAAAAAACGCAATCATTAGATATTACTTTGTAATTATTCCAGAATATGAGATTATTCTGCACACTAGGCATATATCTGTGCCGATATAACTATCTTAATTCACTTGCAGTGACACTCCTTCCAAATCCTTCAGATTTATTAGCAATAGCTAGCAAATCAAGATTATCGATAAAAAATGAACTTTTCTTTTCAATATGAGCAACTGATATTCAAGACCACATTTGCTGGTTTTCTTAAAAACATTAATTCTGTTTTCAAATGTATTTGATAAAAATAAAGCTGCAACATTATATTTATAATGATTTGATATATAATTAAGAAAGCCAAGTGTCCTTTCATTATCATTTTTTATTAAGAATCTTGTGTCAGCATAATTCCATATATCATTCGTTAAATCAGCCTGTATTACATATCTAAAATCATTCCTTCTTATTACATGCAGTTTAATTTCTTGTATTACTACTACCATACCAAAAAGAAGATCTCCATCAGAAATTTTCTCACCAATTTCTTTGAATTTATTTTTATAAAAAACGTTTCATATTCCCCTTATATCCAGATAGGGATTTTATCTTAATTTTACCCCGCTGACTCCGATACTGCAAAATGGCATCTGAATCGATCACGGTTTGGCATTCGAATCGTTCATGATTTGGCATCCATCTCCGATCACAATTTAGCATGCTTCCGATCATTGATTGGTATCCTGCCAGTCACTCCGGGAATTAACTCTTTTCACCACTGTCTCCATTGCCGTGTTGAAATACCAGGCGACACCGGAAGGGCTACGTTATCCGTCCTCAAGAGGTCTGCGTGCAGAACAGATGAGGGAACTGCTGAACGGCCACTACATAACCCACAGGAAAAAGCTGCTGATAACCGGTCCGACAGGATGTGGCAAAAGCTGGATAGCCAATGTGCTGGGCGAACAGGCATGTAGACAGAAACACAGCGTCCGGTACTGTAGAACCTGACGATTACAGGAACAGCTGACTCAGGGACGAGTTGATGGCAGCTGGCTGAAATATCTGAAACAGTTGCAAAAAATACAGGTTCTAATCCTGGACGATCTGGGGCTGGAACAGTTAAGTAACGCCCAGTGTAATGACCTTCTGGAGCTCATAGAGGATCGTTACGGACAAAGCAGCACGATAGTGGTAAGCCAGTTCCCGGTAGATAAATGGCATGGTCTGATGGAGAACCCAACAACAGCAGATGCCATCCTGGAGAGACTGGTACATAACTCACACAGAGTGGTCCTTCAGGGTGAGTCCCTGAGGAAAAATCCCCCGACGGTGGAAAGCACTGAGATACTTTACGTTTATGCACATTTTTTCCTGCCCCTCAACGGAAAAAATTATCTGAACCAGGAGTGCTCAAAATTACGGATATCATATGTCTGTCGTGAAAAACACCATCTTCGGCTGAATCTGTCCCTGTAGCCATACAATAACGTTTTAAAATATTTAGCATTTTCCCCGTAATGCCCGTAATTCCAAGGAGATATAATATTCGCATTATTACCTGATTGGTTCTTTATCATTTTATTTTGTTTTTCAACCTGCCTGCTGAATGCAAAACTCAGGTTAAATTTTGCTTTATAATACAAATATTGTCCACAGTTATAAGCGTTGGCATGGTAGACATTAGTTGCAAGTTCTGTTGTTTCAATACCCACAGAACAACCATCCAGAGTATCCGTGAAAAAAATAATCAAATCCGTCGTCATACTCCAGAGAAAGAGAGGTAACATTATTCCTCATATAAGAAAGGTAATATGCACAAAATGTATTTTCAGGACTATCATATTCAGTAGCCTGTACTAATCTGTATGAATTAACAGCCCTCCTGGCAGGATAGTGATATTTATTATCATACATTCTCACAGAAAATATCCAGTTTTTTTGACGAGTCAGAAAATAAATGAGCCGACTCGGTATCAATAATTACCACTCCTGTTCTTGAATAAATTCTCATAGGTTGTGCCGACATAATAAAAAATTACACAAATAGCACACATCATTAACGAATTATATATTGCACCGCCATGTATTTAATATTTGTTATGATATATAACTATCCATAGTACCAAATCCACCTGCCCTGCAAAACAGCTCATCATAGTTCCATAAAGCATGGCTCATGCAACATCCACAAACAATATAACACAATTCATTAAAATTGAACTTTAAAATTACTGGCCCTGTATTTCAGTATGTCATCATTACTAAGACACATTGATGATTTAATTAAGTCTTTTTCAGGAGTAATACCTTTTGTTCTCTTTGTGTAGAAATCAGAACCATCTCTAAGAAATCTAAAATCACGACTACAATCAACCATACCAAGATAACCTGTTACATGTATATCTTTGTATCCTAGACTCTTCAGTGCCTCCTTTAAACGCTGTGCATATGATGCAAAATTTTTGGATACACCTGAATAACAGGAAAAAAGCCGCAAATCTTCAAAATCATGCTGTAATCCTGCGTCATATAAAAGTTTTGCTAAATCTTTTGGTTCTAATTTTTTAGTTCCACGAACACCACCACCAATAACAGCAGTATTTCCATGGGCAATTACATACAGTCGATCGCATTTATTTAAAACTTTTAAATTATCACATTCATATTCATCAATAAAAAACGGAACAATTCCTTTCGACCTCTGATAATCCCCCTCAGACTTAATAAAAGAGTCACGTTCTGAAAAGTAAAATGGAAAGAAATAAGCATACATGGTTCTTTACCCCTCATTATTATAACAATTTAATGTCATTATTTACATCTAAAGCATGCAAGTTTATATTCATTAACAACCAGAGTTCCCTCTATTTTTGGTGCCACACTATAGAAATCATAGATTCTACAACCAGAATAACCTGGCATCCCAAAATTAATATTTAATGGGTCCTGTATTGTTATTTTTCCACGTTTCGTATCTACAGAAACAATAAGAACATAATGATTAACTCCTCCCAATAATCCAAAGTCCGCCATACCTAATTTACCAGACGCAATAATAGGCCCATGTTTTAAAAGAGCCTGCTTATACCTTTGAATATCACCAGGAATTTTAATCTCATAACAGTAACTATCTTCCGGAGAAAAACCAAAGCTTAACCTATTGCGCTTTGCCTTAATATCAGACATATTATGTTTCTTACAGTACCACCCAAGTAATGCATCCTGACAGTACCATCCACAATTCAGATCGACAAAACCACCGACTCCCGGACGCCACTGATGTCTCATTTTTACTTTGTATGTAAAGTCCATAAATCACCGTTATATATGAATAGTAAATACAAATAATTTGTGGTTCATCCCGTTGCTGGATAAGAAACACATCTGCTGGATACTGATATTGAGTAAAACATGATGCCACACCACTACAATCCCTCTTGCTGCTTTAACATTTTGTCATTGAGCATCTTATGGGAATTGTTCATCTTACTTTACCCTTTAATGAACGGTAAATTCTGAGTCAGTTTTGAGTTTTAATTCACTAACTTCACAATTAAACTTATTAATGTTACGTTGTATTATTTCCAGTTCTCTGTTGATATCATCTTTACCCATATTCACGTCATTATACAGTTTTGATATCCTGACATTCACTGGTGTATCATACTCCAGAAAAGTACTCTTCATGTCATAAGCGATTGTTTTTAATCTGGATATAGTAATATAACCGCCTTTATCTTCAATGGTATTCAGTGTTTCTGTAAAATCATCAATTTTCTTGCTGAGTTGAGTCCAGGAGTCTGTTGAATCCGGCGTAATTTCCGAACACCCGGAATAGTTCATAAGCATTTCCGTCAGGAAACTATCCGGCATTAGCTTCCTGAGTTTCAGTGCTGTTTCTGGCCTGCATGAATAACTTATGAAAATTGTTAACAAAACACCTGATATAAAATAAATTATGTTATAATATCGGCGTGTTTTTTCACGATTTTTTATTGATGCATTATGATTTTGTACCGGGATATCATTTACGTTAACATCCGGGGATAAAACTTTGCTAACAGGCTTAATATTTTCTGTATCAGGGGAGGCAGAAGCATGTTGTTCAGAATCAGAAATTTCAGCACCATCATTATTTTGTCTTCTGAGTTCAGCCAGCATGTTAGAAATAATAAAACATTTATCTGAAAAAAGATTATACTCAAGCTCCGTCAATAATATTAACGCATCCTCCAGTAAAGTTAATGAGGAGTAAGTTTTTTCATCATCAGGTAATGTCTGTATGGCAGGAATAACATTTTTAATGTACCAGACAAGAATATTTGCCCGCATCTGAGTGGCCGTAGACGGAGGCCAGCATTTTTTTTGTTTAACAAATGAATCAGCAAATTTCCATGAGGCAATTGCCAGTCCTTCCCAACTATGCAGATGAGAAGAAATAAGACAGAACCATGCACCTGTCTGAAGATCATATCCGTTTTCACTGAATAAAGACAGACATCTTTTTTCCAGTGTCATCCAGTATGATTTTTCATATTTTACCGAACTTAAATTATTTATACTGTAACTAAGCCAGAGGAATTCTTTATTATTTTTTGGATCAGTCGTATTTACAGTAAGATCCAGTATGAATTTTTTGTCCATTTTCTTAAGCTATTGTTATTACCCTGCTTACGTCTGTTCCCCAATAAAACAACATGAATATGGTTCTCATTGTAATACGGGAACAGTAAGGCAATATTACGTAATACCGTTCTTACAACTGGATCCCCTCCGCCTCCTCTGCTGCCGGCAATGACTGCTGTTGCCTGCACTTGTGCTTCCCTGCTCATCATCGGGTACGGATGGATGCCGTAATCACAGTTAAAATGATGTGCAGCCCTTCATGTGCAACCTGTTTGCATATTACCACGGTGCCGAGCCCCGTTCAGGAACACCTCATGATGCCGTGACACACAGGCTGAGTTACCGATAGCGGGGTATTTCGCGTGACGTTCCTGCTTATGCCTGCCGCTTCTTCGCCAGTGCATGCTAGGTGAACATCGGAAAATGTATACCATCTGCCCCCGATAGCCTTCCCCCTCCCTGTTGTCAGAGCAGCATTTTGTATCCGGCTCCCTTCAGATTTTACTTCAGGAATCCTGCGCTTCCGCTAACAATTATCCTCCCAGGGTATTCAGAGGACTTCACCCGTGGCCCGTTATTCAGACATCACGGTTGAATAACGGTGCCAGTCACGGTGTCACGTGCCATGACCGGCATATCGCCATATGACAAACCAGACATTTATGGCTCAGTTTGACGTCCGTACAGGAGAAATCAAAACAGTGAGTTACCCAGTTACGTTACGAATTACGTAACGTAATATTGTTTTTTCTTACTGACATTCTTATTTTTTTTGTTGTTTTATTATTTTCAGAGTCAATTAAATATCTGGCAAGGCCAGGGAGAACCGTTCTGTTAAGTACGGCATCGATATCCCTCGCACCAGACTTGTCACATTGACAATGATGTGTAATCCAGTCAATAAGAGTGTCACTGTAATCTATTTTATACATCTGACCAGATGCCCGTTCAAAACGCTGGCAGATCTTATCAATTTTAATAATTGCGATATCCCTGAGTGTTCTGGTATGCAACGGAGTGAACGGAATTAAGTTCGCTCTTCCCATGAAAGCGGTGCCAAAATGTTCATTAAATAAAGGAAGCACCATTTCTTTTATTTTGTCTTTATCGATCTCCCCCTCATCCCATATGCTCGTTATCTTTTCACTAGCAAGGTTGGATGTCATTATGATGAGACAATCCCGGAAAGACACCATCTTACCTTCAGAATCCTCGATGATCCCCAAATCGAATATCTGAAAAAAGAACTCCAGAACATCCGGATGTGCTTTTTCGATTTCATCAAGCAGAATAACACTGTATGGATTATGACTGACTCTTTCGGTAAGAGTCCCTCCCTGACCAAAACCGACATATCCTGGAGGAGCGCCCTTCAGAGTGGAAACCGTGTGAGCTTCCTGAAATTCCGTCATATTAATCGTGATAAGTTTATTCTCATCCCCATAAACAAACTCGGCCAGCGCCCTGGCTGTCTCCGTTTTGCCGGTACCAGAAGGGCCTACAAGTAAGAATACCCCATCGGGTTTTACCGGATCTTTAAGATCTGCCCGGCAAATAAGGATTTGTGATGCTATCGCAGACATAGCATATCGTTGCCCCAAAACCCGTTGCTCCAGACATCTTAACAGACCGGATGTTTTTTGTTGTTCACTATCAAGGCATACACCCAGTGGGACACCTGTCCACCCTGACACGACATCAGCAACACAGTTTTTATCAACACACTCAAAAACCATAGGGCTGTCTTTCCTGTATGCACTTTCCAGTTCTTTTCTGTACATATCCTTTGATGAAACATCATCTGTACTTTGTATCCTGGCAACCAGTTCACTTTGATGACGCCAAGCTGATTTCAGTTGCTCAAGATCCATCTCAAGTTGAGCAATTTCATTTACAAGCATTTCCTGACGCCGAACATTTGATTTTTCCTGTGTCAGCAGAGCAAGTTCTCCCTGATGTCTGGCTAATGAGGCTTCAAGATCCTGAATGGCATCCGGGGAGGTGGACTGAGATACAGCAACCCGTGAGCAGGCTGTATCCAGCAGACTGACCGATTTATCAGGCTGACGACGCCCGTGCAGATAACGGTCGGATAAATGTACCGTGGCAGTTATTGCTTCTTCCCTGATGGAGACGTTATGGTGCTTTTCCATCATGGGTAAAAGAGAACGTAGCATCCCTGCAGTGACATCCTGATTTGGCTCTGTGACTTTGACTATCTGAAAACGCCGGGCTAATGCGCCGTCCTTTTCAAAATACTTTTTGTATTCTCCCCATGTCGTGGCGGCGATAATGCGCAATTCCCCACGGGCAAGAGCAGGCTTAAGTAAATTCGCTGCATCCGTTTGTCCGGGAAGTCCTCCTGCACCGATAAGGGAATGGGCCTCATCAATAAACAAAATAGCGGTACCATCCAGAGAATTAAGTTCGGTTAAGAGCGATTTTAAGCGATTTTCAAATTCCCCTCTGACACTGGCCCCCGCAAGCAGAGCGCCCATATCAAGCGCAAGGATCCTGACATTCTTCAGTGCGTCAGGCACACGGCCGGATGCAACTTGCAGGGCTAAACCTTCAACAATACTGCTTTTCCCGACACCAGGTTCACCGGTCAGTATCGGATTATTCTGTCTGCGACGAAGCAAAATATCGATAAGCTGCCTAATTTCCTTCTCTCTGCCAGTAACAGGATCCAGTTTCCCTGTTTCGGCCAGCAAAGAGAAATTTTCAGTATATTTGTTGATATATTCATGTGGCGCATTATCCGTGGCACGATGAGAAGAATGTTCTGTTTTTACAGACAAAGATAGCAGCAATTTCTCTGCAACATCCACATCACAATATAACGCCCCGACCACATTGTAAGGTAATATTGAATCTCTGAGAGTAATCAGAGTGGTCAACAAGACAGGGATATCTATATGATTAGACTGCCATTTAGTGCTGGCATGTATCCATGTTTTTTCCAGCAGAGTTTGCATCGACTCAGAAAATACAGGTGAGGATTGTGACGCTGTATTGATAAGGATGAGCTCACTTTCAATGGCATGCAGGACCCTGTCAGGGTTAAATAAAGACAGTTCAGAAAACTTTTCGGTTATTGACTTATGTTCCTGTAATAGCTTCCACAGAAAATGCAAACAATCGACTTCATGGTGTGATCGTGATATTGCGTAATTAATAGCAGAATCCAGAGTACTTCGGCTTTCTGGAGATAATTTTTTAATTATTGATTTCAGGTAAGTACTCATTCCTCACTCCTGTACTGCTGGACATATTGTTATTTTGCCAGGCAATCTGGAAATCCAGCCACTTTTCTCCCAGCTATGAGTGGTAAGCAGTTTATTACTCAGACTAATCTGCAAATTTTCAAGTTTATCCTTTTCCTGTTTTAACTGTTCCCATTCGATATATGCCTGACTGAGATCGCCGGTATCACTCAGTTTGTAACGGACGAGGATACTTTTTATACCCATTGATTCAAGAAAACTTCTTGATTCCGGAGTAAAGTCCTTTGTCATTAACTCATCCTCTCCATCCGAAAACTTGTTGATAAAATCAATCCAGGCTGTTTCACCTGTGAATTTATAGGTGGTGGAAAAGTCAGGGAACGAAATATCAATGCTGACAGAATGACAACTTCCTAGATACCAGGTAAAAAGACCTGAATCGGCAAAATTCATGCTTCTTATACTGCTGTTACCTGTTTTGCACTCAAGAGTCAGAGTTGTACCTGTTGGTTTAACGCCATGATGACCTGAAATCGTCGCAGGTGCACTACTTACCGTCATTTTGTAAGGCTGTGATTCAATCTTTTGCAGGGTCTGATTCAGTACGTCTAATTGTCCCTGTACATTTATCAGCTCATCCTTGTTTTGCGTTCGGTCTCTGAGCTGAACGTCAAGCAAATCATCCGGAGAAACAACGTCATTGAGAAAACTAATGAATGAAGGCGTAAACGGTATACTTCTTTCCCTGAACGACAATACTCTGGCACCTTCGGCATCAAGTGCTAAAACACCGTTAGCGGGTCCATTTAAAAAACCAATAATGTTTTTATATATTTTACCCTGCATTTCAGAATGACTGGAATTGTGTTTATCTGAATTTAACTGGCTTAAAACAGAATTTCTCCATTGTTCATCAATCCTGCACCCCGTATACTTGACTGAATGGTCGAGAAGTTTATAATTTTGCCGTTCATAAATATCCCATACAGAATCAATCACTGGATCTGTATTATTACTGTTAATCACTGAACGAACCTTTTCAAATTCATCAAATAATATTACCAGCTTGTTTTTGGGGTCTGAACGCATAGCATTACGGATCAGTTCAACGGATGATGCTGTATGTAACTCAGAATTTACGGCATTACGGAGCACATTCTGCCAGTCTCTCCATGCTGTTACATGATCCGTTGTCCTGTTCATCTGACTGTTATTAAAAACAGACATCAGATATATACGTACTATGATGTCAAACTGCTCTATCTGACGCTTCATTCCGTTATCCACTTTAAGAGAAAACAGACGATAAAGCAGCCTGAAATCAGAAAGCCAGTCCTGCGCTGAACTTTCCGGGATATTATGTAATTCATCATCAACAAACTTAAAAAATTTATGCTCAGATGAACGATTTTGTATGATATCTGTCAGCTGCAGCGGACTCATTAACCCTGAATGTGAATCTTTACGCTCCCTTGCGACAGCCATGATGAACTGTCTGAAATGCTCCTGACGACTTTCTTCCAGGTACTGCACAAAAGATGAAAACGCTTCCGGAACCGTATCACGTCCATATGCCTCTTTGATATTCTCATACCAGTGATGAAGTTTATTCTGTCCCTCCTGAGTCCATATACCAGACAGACTGACAGACGCGTTTTCATCTTCCCAGAAATCCGTAACTTTTACGGCCGGAATATCAACATATTCAGAAACAAACCATGAATAAGATGGATCACTCTGAATAAACTCGCTAAGGAGTTTTCTGAACACATCAATATTTTCACTTCCATGATTTTTTTGTATCTCATCTCTTTCTAAAGCCAGTGAAGCTATTGATGATATTTTATCATAAGGTCTGGTTATTTTTATTGATTCATGAATACCCGGAAATGTTGTTAAATTACTCAGTGATTCATCCTTAACCATCTTATCCCAACCGATAAGCGATGAGGCAAGCGACAGAATCAATTCACGCTTTCCTGATGGGGAAGCCGCAAGGAATTTTTTCTTATATTCATCAACGCGCCATGAAACAGGATGGGTCTCGAATCTGCTATTGTTATAAAGAGACTCTCTGAAAAATAAATATTTATCATTCAATGCGGGTTTAAAAGGTAAATAAAGTATATTAGATCTGACTTTATCTTCATATTTTAATATTTGCTCAGTCAGGAATGCAGGGCTGAGCTCCACAGAACCTTGCCTGACATCATATATATGATATGAACAATATGCACTGTATCCAATAAAGCACAGCGCCGTCATAACCATAACGGATCTAAATGACATTTTTATTATTCGTTTATTAACGTGAATAACTTCTGAGTTCTGTATTTGTGGCAGGATCTCAGAAACTAAAACATCAGAAAAAGTACAATTTTTATCCTTACCCGAAACGAGTTCACCAGATAAACAAACCCCGGAGATTTCTGTCTGAGAAAAAAACACGTTATCGATACTGAATGTTGAAATAAACACATCCAGTGAATGTTTTAGATCATTCAATTTATCCGGAAACAACAGGATCTCGTTTTTTTCCTGGTCACTCAATGTATCATCAAGTACATGACATATTTCTGTCGTAATATTAGATTTTAATGATGACAATATATATGATGAGTCATATTCAGATGCATTTGTGTCTGATTTATTGGTTGCCCAAAATACCGGATACCCATTGTTATTTTTTTGATGAATTTTTTGTGCCAGCGATGAATACCCACTGATGTGCTCGCATCCACTTATAACTAGAAAAACCGGGATATTATGATGTAAGTGTGACGACAGTTGTTCTGTAAAATTTCTTGTTTTTTGAGATAACACCTGAATACAGGAGTAATCATGATCAAGTAACGTTTCAACAGGAATAACCAGAACAATGCCATGAGGTGGTTGTTTTTTAGATTTACGTGCTGATAAAAAACCTATCACAGAGTTCAGCACCCCCGGGTTGTCATATATCTTACCTGACAACTCCAGTACACTTGAATCCCTGAAAAACCACCAACGAATT
>OBCH01000243.1_pt1 | contig 13119 bp, 12 predicted proteins | sample 1495941 | NCBI WGS metagenome assembly OBCH01 (sample SAMN03418276, study PRJEB22391) | human gut metagenome | biome: human-gut; feature: organic feature; material: feces | host: Homo sapiens | place: Tanzania | collected 2013-01
CTCATAAAGCCCAGCCCCAAAGAATTCACTGCCACAAGGCTTGATATGCTCCAAACAGGCACAGCACCCGTGAAGCTCGAAGTTATCGGCTTTGACTCATCGGACATTACGCCCACGCCTTTGGGAACGCCCACAAGTGCGGTTGTAGATACCAACGCTAGTTTAGAGCAAAACGCTAGCGTTCCATCAGCACTTATCGACATACCCCAAGTTGTCGATACTAGCTCGTATCAAGGCGGCGGATTTATGGTGCAAATCGGCGCGTTTAAAAACAAAGACGGTGCCCAAGATATAGCCGACAGATACAAATCCTACAAGGGCTATACGACTTACTCACGAGTGAGCGCCAGAGACGGACTGACAAGGGTTTTCTTAAAGGGCTTTAAAAGCGAAGCAGAAGCCAAAGACTTTGTGCGAAGTGGCGAATTTCCGGGGGCTTTTGTCGTTAAAGAATGATAGAGCTGATTTTTTTAGACATTGATGGTTGCCTAACCGATGGCAAAATCATATACAGCGCAAACGGCGTGGAGATGAAAGAATTTAATGTCAAAGACGGCGCAGCCATAGAAGCGTGGCTCAAACTTGGCAAAAAAGCCGCCATTATCACGGGACGGCAAAGCGAGTGCGTGAATTTGCGTGCAAGAGACTTGAAAATCGACCTTGTTTATCAAGGTATCAAGGACAAACTTGCTTGCGCGCAAACTATCCTAAAAAAGCTGAATTTAAGCCTAGCGCAATGCGCTGCCATAGGGGATTACTACAACGATACAGAGCTTTTAAACGCCGTTAAATTCGCTTTTACGCCAAAAGACGCTTTCATCGATGTCGGCAAAAGGCTGAAATTTAGCGGCGGCAAGGGCGCAGTGGCGCAGATGATAGAGATTTTAGTCCAAAAAAACAAAATGCAAAAAGAGTGGGCAAGACTTTGGCGGTAAGGATTTTTGCGGTGCTGATGGGGCTTTTTTCGCTCACTCTTGTGTTTTTGAGTTTGCAGGAATTTTATCTCATCGATTTTAAGCCCCCAAGCGTGGATTTTAAGAACATTGAAGCAAACAGGCTTGATATTTTCGAGCTTAACGCGAGCAGCACAAAGGCAAACTACCAAGCAGCAAGCTGGCAAAGGTATTTAGACAAAGATATTTTCAACAAGGTTTTTGTGTATGGCTTTGATTTTAATGTAAGCGCAAACACGCTTGTTTTAACGCAAAATGGCACAACACTACAAGGAAATGTGCGCTATGCCGATGACAATGGCACTCGCGTTGAGACACAACGGCTATTTTACGACAACAAAAAGAAAATTTTAAGCACGAAGTCCGATTTTAAGGTATATCGCAAAGACAACTTGCTGACAGGCACGGCGTTTGATTATAATGTGCCTAAAAAAGTGCTGAAAATTCAAGGGGTTAAGGCGTGGTTCGATTGATTTTGCTCTGTGTTTTAGCACTTTGCGCCTTTGGCGAGCAAGTAGAAGTGCGTGCGGCGCATTTTTACGCTGATGAAAAAAAGGGCGAAAATGTGTTGAGCGGGGGCGTTTTTGTCAAGCGCGACAAGGACATTTTGCGCACAAACAAGCTCATCATCACCACAGACAAAAACCGCAAAGCTAAATTTTACAGGGCTTTGGGTGATGCGCACTTTGAGATAATGCTGAAAAACAAGCTTTACAAGGGGCGCGGCGATGAGTTAAGCTACGATGTGGTAAATGAAATTTACGAGATTAAGGGCAATGCGGTAGTCGAAGAAGCCCAAAGCAACCAAAAACTTGTCGGCGAAACCATCATCATCGACAAAAAACAAGAAAGCTACACCGTGATGAGCGTGGAGCAAAAGCCCGTGAAATTTACCTTTGAGCTGGATAAAAAATGATTACTAGCGCAAAATTCATCATCTCAGCCACAAATTTTTCACAAAGCCCGCATTTTGCTTTGAGCGAAGTGGCTTTTTTGGGGCGTTCAAATGTCGGCAAAAGCTCACTCATCAACGCCCTAACTCGCCAAAAAAACCTAGCCAAAAGCTCGGCTACGCCGGGCAAAACAAGGCTTATCAACTTTTTTGAAGTGAGTTTTAAGCTGAATTTAAAAGAGCAAAATTTAAGCATTTTAGCGGATAAAAATGCAAGCCAAAATTTGCGTGAAAATTCGGGCGTGAATTTAAATTCAAACGCAAATGCGTGCAAAAATTTAAATTCGCAAAACGATGAAAATCAAAATTTAAATGCAAAGCAAAACGCTAAATTTCAAGCCCAAAATTCAAATGCAAATTTAAATTTCAACAAGAATTTAACTTCAAATTTTTGCGAAAATTCAAAAGAAAATTTAAATTCGCACGAAAATTTAAGCACAAATTTAAATGCGTGTGAGAATTCAAATTTCATTTTAACTTCGTGCAAGAATTCAAACGCAAAAGCGTGCAAAAATTTAAATTCAAGCACAAATTCAAACCAAAGCGACAAATTCACGCTTGTTTTTGTGGATTTGCCCGGTTTTGGTTATGCCAAAGTTTCGCACGCTCAAAGGGCTGAGTGGGACAAAAATTTAGACGAGTTTTTGAAAAAACGCCAAGCCATAAGGCTTTTCGTGCATTTGCGAGACGCAAGACACGAGAATTTAGCCCTTGATGAGAGCATAAATGAGTATTTGCAAAGCCTTAAAAGCCCAAGCCAAAGCATTTTGCAAGTTTTCACAAAGGCGGACAAACTCAACCAAAGCCAAAAAACAAGGCTAAATAAAACTTACCCAAACGCCTTGCTTGTTTCAAGTGCCAAAAATACGGGCTTAGCTCAGCTTGAAAACGCGCTTATAACCCACACACTAGGACGAGCAAATGCCTAAACAACGCCGTTTTGGAAGCACAGAAAAGCACCATTTTTTCAGCGGTTCGTATTTGATTTTGGGCTTTTTCTTTGTGTTTTATCAAATTTTTAGCTCCATTTTTCCGCTGCCCTTGCTCATCGGCTTTTTTTTCAACTATATGTTTGTTTTGTTGCACGAAAGCGAGCAGACACTTTATGAGCTGGATTTTCGCTGGTATTTTTCTCTTTTTTATCTTGTATTTATCGACATTACGCACGATTTTTATCTTTTTTCATCGTGCTTTGCTTTTTTTGCTTTTTATTATTTTTGTGCCGACTGGATAAGGATAAATTTCACTATCGGCAGGATTTTGCCTATTTTGTTTTGCCTTTGTGCTTATGTTTTGCTTTTTGTGATTGACAATGTGCTTTCTTATATCGACACGAGCGATTTTAAGCTTTTTGGCGGCGAATACCTTGCCGATATGCTCGTTGAATCAGCCCTTTGCTATCTCATTTTTAGAAAGGCGGTAAAATGAGACTTCGCTTGGTGATGACTTTTATCTTTGTGGTGTTTGTGCTGCTTTTAAGCAGGGTGTATTATTTAGCTATCAAATCAAATGTGTATTATGAAGAAATGGCAAGGCAAAACGCCGTTAAAACGCAGTTTATAGCGCCTATCCGTGGGCTTATCTTTGACACAAAGGGGCGTTTGCTCGCGTCAAATGACCTTGGTTTTAGCATAGCGATGAAGCCTTATTTGCACATAAAAAAAGAAAATCGCAAACTTTTAGACGAAGAAATCGCCTTTTTCGCGCAGTTTTTTCCCGACATAAACACAACAATGCTCCGCAGAAACTACATTAGAGAAGATTCTTATTATAATCAAGACTTCATCGAAGTGGCTGAATTTGTGCCTTACAAAGATATGTTAGCAGCTTATTCTGAGCTGAATTTACGCGAAAATTTAAGGATTTTACCAACGGTTAAGCGCAGTTATCCTTACGAAAACATTGCAAGCCATATCATCGGCTACATAGGCAAGGCGAATTTACAAGAGATAAAAGAAAATGAAATAGCCAAACTCACGCGCTATGTCGGTAAAAGCGGCGTTGAGAAGTATTATAATGCGATTTTGCAAGGCGAAAAGGGCGTTAGAGAAGTCAAAGTCAATGCCTTTAACAAAGAAATCGAAGAGCTTTTTTACACAAACCCCAAATCCCAAGATTTGATTTTAAGCATAGACATAGAGTTGCAACGCTTTTTGACAAAGGTTTTTGCCGAAAATGCGGGCGTGGCGATTATAATGGACGCTGATGATGGCTCTATACTTGCGGCTGGTTCTTTTCCTGAGTATGATTTAAACCTTTTTGTAAGCGGCATTTCAACAAGTCAGTGGCAAGAACTTAACGAATCCCCCGAACACCCTTTCATCAACAAAATGATAAACGGACTTTATCCGCCGGGTTCTGTTGTGAAAATGGGCGTTGGGCTTTCTTACTTAAATTCAGGCACATTTAACGCAAAAGGCACATTTTACTGCTCGGGCGCTGTGGAGTTAAGCAACCGCTTGTTTCGTTGCTGGAACCGCAAAGGACACGGGGCTATGGATTTGCGCGATGCTATCAAGCACAGCTGCGATATTTATTTTTACGAAGGCGCGCTTAAAGTCGGCATCGACAAAATCGCCCCGACACTGCTTAAAATGGGCTTTGGCTCAAAAACGGGCGTGGATTTGCCAAACGAATTCATCGGCATTATGCCGCACAGAGAGTGGAAACTACGCCGTTACAATGCGGCTTGGTTTCGCGGAGAAACGCTTAATACAAGCATAGGGCAAGGCAACTTTCTCGTAACCCCTATGCAAATCGCTAAATACACAGCTCAAATCGCATCAGGCAAGCGCGTAACACCGCATTTTGTGAAAAGCGAGCAAAACGCAAGCGCGCAAGATGAGCTTTTCACGCCCTTTGAAAAAAACCAACTTCCACTCATCAAAGAAGCAATGCTCGCAGTCGCAAAAGAACCCGGCGGCACAGCCTACCGCTACTTTCAATATCTGCCCTTAAATGTAGCGGCAAAAACAGGCACGGCGCAGGTTGTGGGCTTTTCGCAAACCGAAAAACGCAACATTAGAGAAAAGGATTTGGAGTATTACTCGCGCTCGCACACTTGGCTTACAAGTTTTGCGCCCTATGACAAGCCCAAATATGTCGTTACCGTCCTACTTGAACACGGCGGCAAAACGATGACGACAAACGCCTTAGCCATAAAAATTTACGAAAAACTTTTAGAGCTTGGCTACTTGCAAAGCGGCTAAACGTGCTCTTGAGTCGTTGCTAAATAACAAGCATCGCGTCTCCATAAGAGTAGAATTTATAGCCTTTTTTGATGGCTTCGCTATAAATTTCAAGCGTTTTTTCTCGCCCTATGAAACTTGCCACAAGCATTATGAGCGTGGATTTTGGCAGATGAAAATTTGTCAAAAGATAGTTTTGGCGAAGTGGCGGGTTTTTGGGGTGCAAAAACAAATCACACTGCCCGCTCAAAAGCCCTGTGCGCGCCATAAATTCAATGCACCTCGTGCAAGTCGTGCCGACACCCAAAATCGCCTTGTCGCTTTTTATCAAATTTAACAAATCCTGCCCCGCAAAAAAGCTCTCAGCGTGCATTTGGTGCGCCCTTATGTCCTCGCACTCCACGCCTTTGAAAGTGCCTGCGCCTATGTGTAGCGTGAGAGTGTGGATTTCGTGCGTTTTTTTTAAATTCGCTAGCATTTTGCGCGAAAAATGCAGGCTCGCTGTGGGCGCAGCAACCGCACCAGCGTTTTTGGCAAAAATGCTTTGATAATCCTTGCTGTCTTGCTTCGTATCAGCCCGCCTTATGTAAGGGGGCAAGGGTATGTGTCCTATCTTTTCAAGTAGGGCTAAAACTTCACTCAAATTCAAAAACTTGCGCTTTGAATTTGAACTCAACTTTGTTGAATTTTGCGCTGAATTTTCATCGAAATTTGCTGAATTTTCGTTTGAATTTGGCAAATTTTGGCTTAAATTTAAGGTATTTTCGCCTTTTAAATCAGCCTTAAAAAAACGCACCTTGCGCGTGCCATCAGCGTTTAGAGCTAAAATTTCAGCACTTACATTTTGGCTAAAATTTAAAATCTCGCCCACTTTCACGCGCCCTTTGATTTGCGCTAAAAATTCAAACTCGCTCAAAGCCTTGTGAAAAAACAGCTCGCACTCAGTGCCATTTAGCTTGCGCCCATAAATGCGCGCTTTGATGACTTTGGTATCGTTAAAAACTATGGCACACTCAGGCAAAAGCTCACTCAAATCCCCAAATTTAGCGTGCCTTATGCGCCCACTTTTGCGCTCATACACCAGCAGTTTTGCGCTTTCTTTTGGGCGAGCAGGACGGCTTGCTATGCAGTCTTTTGGCAAGGCATAATCATAATTTGAAAGCAACAAATCCGCTTCAAGCATCGCTTGGCTCGGTGCTAGCGGGATTAACTTGCTTGGCGATATACACGGAAAGCCCGTAAAGTAGGCACAGCGGAATAGCCATTAAAAATTGTGAGATGACATCAGGCGGTGTCATCAGCGCGGCGAAAATAAAAATCAGCAAAACCGCCACACGAAAGTGCCTTTTCAAAAACGCATCATCGACAAGTCCGAGTTTTGCGAGAAAGTAAGTCAGCACGGGCATCTCAAACGCCAGCCCAAAGGCTATCATTAGCTTGACAAAAAAGCCCACATAAAGCCCTATGCTGATGAGCGGGTTCAAATCCTGCACGCTCGCCCCAAAGTTGATGAGAAAGCTAAACGCCATCGGCACAACGACAAAATAACAAAAGCTAACTCCCAGCAAAAACATAATCGTAGCAAAGCTCACAAAGGGCAAAACAAGCTTTTTTTCATTGTCATAAAGTCCCGGGGCGACAAATTTCCAAAATTGCCAAAAAATCACGGGCAAAGACAAAATAAAAGCGGCGAAAAAACTCACTTTCATCGTGGTAAAAAGGGGTTCGGTAAGCTCCACGAAGGTGATTTTGTTAGAAAATGCGGGCAAGGCGCTTTTAAGCGGTGCTGTCAAAATGGCTAAAATATGCTCGCTAAACGCTAAACACACAAAGAAAAGCACGATGACACAAAGCACAGAGATAAAAAGTCTTTTGCGAAGCTCGGCTAAATGGGGTTTTAACTCATCAAACATTGTCTTGCTCTATTTTGGTTTTGGATTTTTTCGCGGTTTTTGTTTTCGCGTTTGCTTTTTCTTGGGCTTTTGTGGTGTTTGTTTTGGTTTTTGTGTTGGCTTGAATTTTGGTTGTGCTTTTTGAATTTAGCGAATTTTGCGCTGTTTTCTCATTTAAATTTGCTGAATTTTCGTTCAAATTTGCCGAATTCTCCGCATTTTGCCCATTTCCTAAACTCGCTAAATCCTTTTCTATCGCATTTATGTCATCTTTAATGGCGTTAGTGTCCGCTACAATCTCTTTTTTCAGCTCGTCAAACTCTTCAAAGCTCAGTTTTTTGCGTATGTTTTGGTTGTATTCGCTGAATTCGTTTTTGTATTTGTCGGCTTCTTTTTTAATCTCACTAACGCGAATTTCCTTTTCTATGCTCTCTTTGGCATCATCAACCTGCCTTTTGAGCGCCTTTAAAATTTTGGCAATCTGCACCGCCGTGCTTGGCAGCTTTTCAGGTCCTAGCACCAAAACAGCCACGATTAAGATGATGATAATCTCGCCCATACTCATCTTTTTGTCCTTGTTTTTGAAAACCTTATTTTACACAAAATTCGCTAAAATTAACACTAAATTCAAAGATTTTCGCTCAATTTAAAAATTTGCATTATAATGACACAAAAATTTAAGGGCAGGCGTGGTAGAAAAAATCATCAAAGAGCGTTTAGACGGCATCGAGCAACGCTACGGCGTGCGGATTTTATACGCTTGTGAGAGCGGTTCGCGGGCGTGGAATTTCGCCTCAAAGGACAGCGATTATGATGTGCGCTTTGTTTATGTGCGCCCTTTGTCTTGGTATTTAGGCATTAGCGACAAGCGCGATGTCATTGAAGAGCCTATTTTAGACGAATTTGACATAAATGGCTGGGACTTGCAAAAATTCTTAAAACTCGCTTTTAAGAGCAATGTCGTAGTTTTTGAGTGGCTCAAAAGCCCTATCATCTACCGCAAAAGCGAGCTTTGGGACGAGATAAACACACTTTGCTTTGAGTATTTTAGTGTCAAGGCAAGTCTTTACCATTATCTTAACATAGCAAGAAATCAGCACAGGCTTTATCTCGTGCCGCCAGATATTAAATTTAAAAAATTTTTTTATGCTTTGCGCCCGCTGCTTTTTTTCTTTTATATACAAACTCATCAAAAGCCCTCGCCTATGGACTTTTTGGAGTTGCTTGACTTTGCAAGGGCTAAAAATTTTATCTCCGCACAAATTGATGAACAAATTCAAATCCTTTATGCGATGAAAATTCAAAGCAGCGAAAAAGACAGCGCAAGTGTGAATTTCGACCAAAAACTCTTGCTAGCGTGGATAAAAGAGCGTTTAAGCGAGTGTCAAGGCGTGATGAAAGACTTTGAAAAAGAGAGCGCAAAAGGCGACATAAAGGCGTTTGATGAGCTTTTTTGCAAGGTAGCACTCACTTGGGCAAAATAAGCTAAAATTTCAAAAATGTGCTATAATTTGTTTTAAATTTGCTATGATTTTGTTTATAAAACTTTTTTGAAAGGAAAAAATTTTGAGTGCAAGGCAGGCTTTAAAGCAAGAATTTGACGGGTATTGTGCAGGATATACAAGGCATTTTGTCAAGCAAGGTTCGTTTAATCTCTACCACTCCAAAGAGCTTGACAATGTCATCAAAAAGGCGCACAGGCTTGTTTTGGCTGAATTTTTTGAGAGCTATCAGCCACGCAGCGAAAATGTGCCTTTTTGTGTCATCGCCAGCAAGGCTTATGCGGACTTTAAACTTGGCGCAAACGAAGCTGTGCCTTTGCTTTTCGTGTATAAAGACATAAAGGGCTTTCATTTAAAGCCGATGATAAAGGCTTTCATCGCCCTTTTAAACGACATAGGGCTTGTTACGGATTATCAAGTGTGCGAAGTAAGCGGCATTGTCGGCAAGGCAAGGGAGCTAAAACCCTTTGGCACTCGGTATTTGTGCGGCTCAAAGGCTTTGTTTAAGGCGGCAAGAGATGAGATAAAACAAGCACTCGCCCTTTACAAAGACGAGTTTGCTGATGCGCTTTTGGCGCATTTTAAGGACAGAAATTTAGCCTTTATCAAGCAAGAGTTTAACATAAAAAAAGACTTTGGCGGGCTTGAAGATTATGCGAATTTAGACTCTTTGCTTTTGCTTTTAAAAGACAGCCCCAAAAACTACGCGCTTCATTTTGTGAGCGAAAAAGAGTTGAGCGAGTTGCGGCTGGCGACTGATTTTTTGCTTTCTTTGCAAAGTGCGATGAATATCCAAAACGGCGCGGATACGGATAAATTTTTGTTCGCAAATGCTGGCGAAATCAGCCTTTTGATGAAAAAAAAGGACAAGAAAAACCTAGACGCTAAAAATTCAATGCTCCAAAAGGCGATGAGCTGCCTACACACCATAGGGCTTTACACGCGCTATATCAGTATGCGGATACAATTTGCCCGCCAAGAGCCTAAATTTCAGCCCCTAATGCAAAGTGCCTTTATGCGGGCGGAGGATAAGATTTTCATCAGCAAAAGGCAAGTTTTTAGCACACTCAAAGACTTTTTAGACGCCCTAAATACGCTTGATGACATATATATGGACTTTGATTTAAGCGTGGTGATGGAGCTTAAAAGGCTGCGTATCAGCAAAAAAGACTTCGAGCAGGCACTTTTGCCCTTTAAAACCCTACTGCACCGCAGATATAGCTTTTGTGTGCTGAAAGTGCTTTTTGACTCTTTGCTGCTTAAAGAGTTGATTAAAGCCTATGCGCCGCTTTACTTTCTGCCCGATGAAGAAAGCATTTACAGCCGCGATGAAAACGCCTTTTTGGTGCTGAAAGAATTTGAAAAACAAATGAGCAATCTTGAAATCATCAAAAATTTAAGCTCCCAAGAAAAAATGGTTGTAAAAATCAGCATTTTGATGAGCGCGAGCAACGAAGAAAACGAAGTTTCATTAGCAAATATCTACCGCGCCTTGTGTAGCAAATTCAACATTCAAGGCGAAGTGCTTGAATTTGGGCTGAAAATGTGCCTGCATTTTAACCTAATGCGTGAATTCATCGAAAAAGAAGACATTTACAACGAAACCATCATCACCGCACTTATATCAAGGCTAGGAAACGCCCGCAATGTCAAGGTTTTGCACGCTTTGACTTTTATAAGCGCAAAGGCACTTGGCATAAACGAGCATTTTTTTTACAAAAGCCTTGACGCGCTTTTGGGCAACGCCCTTGCTGGCTTTGAAAATGCTGAATTTTTGGACGAAAGCACAAGGCGAGTGAAAAAAGAACAAACCTTAAAGCGCAGCCGCGTGTTTTTGGAGTGCGATAGCTATTTGCAGGATAAAATCACGCACATACAATCAAACCTTTTCATCATCAAAAACAGCTTTGAAAAGATAGTGGAGGTGGCAAAATGCGCGCGCGAAAATGACTTTAAATTCTGGCTTGACAATGAAAAAAACTTTGTTTTAGAGTTAGTAAGCACAAGCAAAAAGCTGAATTTAAGCCAAATTTTAGGGGCGTTAAGCTCTTTAAATCTTGTGTTTATGAGCTTTTTCCCGCTTTTTGATGACAAAATGTATGCGAAATTCGAGTATGCAAACGAAGTAAGCGATATGCAAAAGGCTAAATTCAGCGAGCTTTTGCAAAAGAATTTAAGCACAAATGAGCTAAAACTTAAAAAACCGATGATTAAAAAAGATGAGCTAAAATTTGACCTTGGGTATTCAAAAACTTATGCGAAGCTCAACCTAAACACCAAAGACCAGCAAGGGCTTATGGCTTTTGTGATGAGCGTGTTTGATGAGCTTGATTTGACGCTTTCAGCGGCTAAAATCCAAACCATAAGGCAAAGGACGAGAAATACCTTTTATTTTGAAAAAACCCCAAATTTAGACGAGCAAAGGCTCATAAAATCATTAGCAAGTGAGTGAAAATGTGCGGAATCGTAGGCTACATAGGCAAAGATGAAAAAAAACAGCTGATTTTAGGCGGTTTGAAAGAGTTAGAGTATCGAGGATATGACAGCGCGGGGCTAGCCGTGATGAAAGATGAGGAATTAAGCTTTTTCAAAGCCGTAGGCAAACTTGAAAATTTAGCCAACAAGTGCAAGGACTTTTCAAGTAGCGGAGATGGCGTTGCTATCGGGCATACACGCTGGGCGACTCACGGCAAACCCACTGAAATCAACGCTCACCCGCATTTAGGGCAATACTCTTGCGTGATACACAACGGCATTATCGAAAACTACAAAGAGCTGAAAACTAAGCTAGAAAGCGAAGGCATAGGCTTTGTGAGCCAAACGGACACAGAGGTTATCGTGCAGCTTTTTGAATTTTATGCCAAAAATGACGAACCTTTTGTCGCTTTCAAAAAGGCAGTGAGCGAGCTAAAAGGCGCTTACGCGACACTTTTAATCAGCAAAAAAGCCCCAGGACGCATATTTTTCGCCAAAAACGCCGCGCCCTTAATCATCGGCAAAGGCAAAAACGCCGAACTTTACTTCGCATCAAGCGACACGGCACTTTTGGGGCATTGTGATGAGGTGCTTTATCTTGATGATTTAAGCTATGGTTTTGCAAGTGAAAAAGAGCTTGAAATTTATCAGGGCAATGCCTTGCAAACGCCTAAATTCGCAAAACTTTCAGGCGATAAAAGCTATGCGCAAAAAGACGGCTTTCGCTTTTTTATGGAAAAAGAAATTTATGAGCAAAGCAGGGTTTTAAGCGAGGTTTTAATGGGGCGCATAAATGGCGATGAGGTGGCGTTTGACGAGCTTTTAAATGAGGATTTAAGCGGCTTTGATGAGCTTACTTTGTGCGCTTGTGGCACGAGCTATCACGCCGCTTTGGTGGCAAGCTATCTTTTTGAGCGGCTTGCAAAGATTAAGTGCAAGGTTGAAGTGGCGAGTGAATTTCGCTACCGCGAGGCTGTGGTGCGCGAAAATTCGCTTTTTATCGTCATCTCACAAAGTGGCGAAACGGCTGACACTTTGGAGGCGCTTAAAATCGCCAAGCAAAAGGGCGCGAAAACCTTTGCGATTTGCAATGTCGATAATTCAAGCATAGTTCGCCTAGCGCATTTAAGCTTGCTCACTCGTGCAGGCATCGAAAAGGGCGTAGCAAGCACAAAAGCCTTTGCCACGCAGGTGCTGACACTTTGGATGCTTGCCATTTTTATCGCGCAAAAAAAGGGCTTTGATATGAGCGAGGAAATTTCAGCCTTGTTGCACACTCCAAATGTGTGCGTAGTGGAAAGCAAGCTCCACGAGCGCATTCATAGGCTTTCAAAACGCTATTTGGACGGACACGGCTTTTTTTACATAGGACGCGATGTCTTTTATCCGCTTGCTTTGGAGGGCGCTTTAAAGCTCAAAGAGTTGAGCTACTTGCACGCTGAGGGCTATCCAGCGGGCGAGATGAAGCACGGACCCATCGCTTTGGCGGACAGCAAACTTTATACCATCGCGCTTTTGCCCCAGCACAAACTTTATGAAAAAGCAAAATCAAATGTCGAGGAACTCGTAGCAAGGGACTCTACCTTGCTTGTCATTTCGCCATTAGAGCTTGAACTGAGCGATGATTTCATCAAAACAAGCGAGCAAAAGCACTATATGAGTGAGTTTTTTGAGATGATGATAGTGGTGCAGCTGCTTGCCCTTGAAATCTCCGTGCGTTTGGGAAATGATGTGGATATGCCACGCAACCTTGCTAAAAGCGTAACTGTGGAGTAAAGCGCAAATTTGCCACGCCTTGCTAAAAATGTGAAATTTTGTTGAATTTTTAAGCAAATTTAAGGTATAATCCGTTTTTCAAAAAAATTCAAGGGGGCAAAATGAGACATTTTTTGACTTTGAGAGATTTTAGCAAAGACGAGATTTTAAGGCTTTTGGACTTTGCGGCTGACATTAAGGCAAAGCCGCGCAAAGCTTTGTTAGATAAAAGTTTGGCGATGATTTTTGAAAAAAACTCCACTCGCACGAGAATGGCTTTTGAGCTTGCTATCACGCAGCTTGGGGGCAAGGCGTTGTTTTTAAGCAGCAACGACTTGCAGCTTAGTCGTGGCGAGCCTGTTAAGGACACGGCGCGGGTATTGTTGCTATCGCCCACAAAGG
>OBCH01000244.1_pt1 | contig 13110 bp, 9 predicted proteins | sample 1495941 | NCBI WGS metagenome assembly OBCH01 (sample SAMN03418276, study PRJEB22391) | human gut metagenome | biome: human-gut; feature: organic feature; material: feces | host: Homo sapiens | place: Tanzania | collected 2013-01
TATTAATATCATTTAATTCTAATATAATAAGGTACCGCGACGTGTCTGGCTCTGCGTCGGGACGTAGCCATCGCTACGTCGTGACGCAGTTTCAGATGCATCGGCAGGGAGGTAAAAAACATCAGAATGCAGGCTGCAATTACGAGAGACGCACTTTCAGATTCGTCAAATATCTTTCTATCGTATACGGGATTGTTAATTTTCTGCCCGTGTGTGCGTCAACAGTATAAAATGTAATCTCGGGATAGCAAAAAAGCGTATAAAAGTTTGGTAGTATCAAATAAAAATCGTATCTTTGCATTACAATTAATAGTTAGCAACGTAAAACGAAATAAAATATATACCTATAACAATTATGAACGAAAAAAGAGTTTATACATTCGGAAACGGAAAAGCAGAAGGCAATGCCCAAATGCGAGAAGTACTTGGTGGTAAAGGCGCAAACCTTGCCGAAATGAACCTGATTGGTGTACCTGTTCCTCCAGGTTTCACCATTACTACAGACACTTGTAATGAATATTATGAAGTGGGTGAGGAAAAAATCAAAGAACTTCTCCAGGACGAAGTGATGGCTGCTGTGGCTCATACTGAGGCGCTGATGAACAGCAAGTTCGGTTCTGTAGAGAATCCGCTCCTCGTATCAGTACGCTCTGGTGCACGTGCATCTATGCCTGGTATGATGGATACCATCCTCAACCTCGGTTTGAATGACGAAGTAGCTGAGGGATTGGTCAAGAAGACCGGTAATCCTCATTTCGTATACGATTCTTATCGCCGTTTCGTACAGATGTATGGTGATGTGGTTATGGGCCTTAAGCCTGTAAACAAGGAAGATATCGACCCATTTGAGGCTATCATCGAAAAGGTGAAGGAAGAGCAGGGCGTTACACTTGACAAGGACCTCTCTGTAGAGTCGCTCAAGAAGCTCGTTGAACTCTTCAAGGCTGCCATCAAGGAGCAGACCGGTCAGGATTTCCCTACCAACCCAATCGATCAGCTCTGGGGTGCTATCTGCGCTGTGTTCCGTTCTTGGATGAACGAGCGTGCTATCCTATACCGCAAGATGGAAGGTATTCCTGATGAGTGGGGTACTGCCGTATCTGTCATGGCGATGGTATTCGGTAACATGGGCGATACATCTGCTACAGGTGTTTGCTTCTCACGTGACGCTGGTAATGGTGAGAATCTCTTCAATGGTGAGTATCTTATCAACGCACAGGGTGAGGACGTGGTAGCCGGTATCCGTACTCCACAGCAGATTACAAAGATCGGTTCCCAGCGTTGGGCTGAGCGTGCAGGTATCTCTGAAGAGGAGCGCGTAGCTAAGTATCCTTCTATGGAAGAGGCTATGCCTGAACTTTATAAGGAACTCGATGCGCTGCAGGATAAGCTGGAACATCACTATCACGATATGCAGGATATGGAGTTCACCGTACAGGAAGGCAAACTCTGGTTCCTCCAGACCCGTAACGGTAAGCGTACAGGTACAGCTATGGTGAAGATTGCCATGGATCTCCTCCACGAGGGTATGATTGATGAGAAGACTGCTATCCTGCGCTGTGAGCCTCAGAAGCTTGATGAGCTTTTGCATCCAGTATTCGATAAGCTGGCTCTCTCTAAAGCTAAGGTCATCACTCAGGGTCTCCCTGCTTCTCCAGGTGCTGCCTGCGGTCAGATCGTATTCCATGCTGACGATGCTCAGGAGTGGCACGAGGACGGCAAGAAGGTCATCATGGTTCGTATCGAAACATCTCCTGAAGACCTCGCTGGTATGTCAGCTGCCGAGGGTATCCTTACCGCTCGTGGTGGTATGACTTCTCACGCTGCCGTTGTAGCCCGTGGTATGGGTAAGTGCTGTGTATCAGGCGCCGGCTCTATCAACGTAGATTACAAGACTAAGACTGTAGAGATTGAGGGCGTAGTTTACAAGGAGGGTGATTACATCTCTCTGAACGGTACTACAGGTCAGGTTTACGCAGGACAGATTGAGACAAAGGCTGCAGAGCTTTCAGGCGACTTCAAGGAGTTGATGGATCTCTGCGACAAATATACCAAGATGGAAATCCGTACCAATGCGGATACTCCACACGATGCTGAGGTAGCCCGTGCATTCGGTGCCAAGGGTATCGGTCTGACACGTACAGAGCACATGTTCTTCGATGATCAGAAGATTGTAGCTATGCGTGAGATGATTCTGGCAGACTCTGTTGAGGGTCGCGAGAAGGCACTTGCCAAGCTCCTCCCATATCAGAAGGCTGACTTCTACGGCATTCTCAAGGCAATGGATGGCTGCCACGTGAACATCCGCTTGCTCGACCCACCTCTCCACGAGTTCGTACCTCACGATTTGGCTGGTCAGGAGACCATGGCTAAGGAGATGGGCGTAAGCGTAGAGGAAATCAAGAGACGTGTGAATTCTCTGGCAGAGAACAACCCAATGCTCGGTCATCGCGGTTGCCGTCTCGGCATCACATTCCCTGAGATTACAGCTATGCAGACCCGTGCCATCCTCGGTGCAGCCTGCGAGTTGAAGAAGGAAGGTTACAACCCATGTCCTGAAATCATGGTTCCGCTCATCGGTACCGTTCAGGAGCTCAAGCAGCAGAAGGCTATCATCCTCGCTACTTCTAAGGAGGTATTCGCTGAGTACGGCGTAGAGGTTGAGTTCGAGATTGGTACTATGATTGAGATTCCTCGTGCTGCCCTTACAGCAGGTCAGATTGCAGAGGAGGCTCAGTACTTCTCATTCGGTACTAACGACTTGACACAGATGACCTTCGGTTACTCTCGTGACGACATCGCTTCCTTCCTCCCTGCCTACATGGAGAAGAAGATTCTGAAGGTTGACCCATTCCAGGTTCTCGACCAGGAGGGTGTTGGTCAGCTCATCAAGATGGCAGTAGAGAATGGTCGTGCTACCCGTCCTAACCTGCGCACAGGTATCTGCGGTGAGCATGGTGGTGAGCCATCATCAGTTAAGTTCTGCGCTAAGGTTGGCATGAACTACGCTTCATGCTCTCCATTCCGCGTGCCAATCGCCAGACTTGCGGCAGCCCAAGGAGCGCTCGAAGAGTAAATCTCTTCTGAAAGAAGATTGTACGATTAATGATTAGATAATTAGAGGAAAGTGTTTCGTAATGAAGTGCTTTCCTCTTTTTCGTCTTTTTTAGGTTAAATTTCGAAAGAAAATGAGCAAATCATTTGCAAGTTACATTTATTTTCCGTAATTTTGTCGGAAAATAGAGAAATATGGAAGGATTAGTCATGATTTATGCGACGATTACGGTCGTTGCTGGTGCCATGGCACTATGGCTTCATACGAAATGGGGTAAGAAATTCTTAGAGGATCTCTAATGGTTGGTATTGCTGCAGAATCCTCTGTGCCCTGAATAATGTTCACGCATGCTCTGAAATAGACAGGCACCAGATGCTCCCGGCACGCCCTGAAAGGGCAGAAGCTCCTAGCCCAGGGCAACGCCCTGGGTAATATTGAGTTGTAGCCCTGCGCCCTGTAAGGGCAAAAGCTTTAAAATAATAGCTGTAGGGAAGCTTCTGCCCTTTCAGGGCGTGTGGAGCTACCTGCGTAATTTAGTAAATAATTTAAAGGCTTCAAAAATGAATACATTGGCTTTAACTTTTGCAATATGCTTGGTTCCTGCAACTGCATTTTTGATTTGGCTCTTTACTCCTTGGGGAAAGAAATGGTCGAAGGAATTATAGTAATGAAGAAGATAAAATATATATTATGTGCTTGCCTGATGATGGCAAGTATGGGCATGGAAGCCAAGTCGATGAAGGACTTGCTGGTTTCGATGCCCGATTCTGTTGTGCCTTATCTCAACCACAACCTGCGGCTGGAATTTGCTGAACTGCAGGAGATGGGAGTGAAGGCGGAAGTGAAGAATCTGTTAGGCGAAACGAGTGTGATGGATACGCTGACTACTGATTTCGCCCAGTTGAGAACAAGCAAGAGCGCTACTTTGCAGATGAAGAAACTGCCATCGGCTAACGGCGATTCGCTGCTTTGCGTGGTGAAAACGTTTGCCGGAGTAGAGAAGGAGAGTGAACTCTATCTCTTTAATCAGGATTGGCAGGAGCAGGATGCTAGCAGGATTTTCGATGGAAAATCTTTGCAGCAACTGGCTTCCGGACTTGTTGCCAAACCCGATACAATGAGCGAGGCTAAGTTTGAGGAACTCAAGGGGAAAATTGAACTCAAAATCGTGAGTGCTCTGCTCCTGCAACATGAAAACAGCCTCGTAGTGCGCTTGGCTTTACCTTTCCTGCCTGCTGACGATAAGAAGGCTGTAAATGCAATAAAAGTGCAAAGAAAGTTTAATTGGGATGGTAAAACTTTTAAGGAGAGTTAAATCCTTGAAGTTTTTTGCTATAAACTATTGCAGGTTACAAGATTATTTGTACCTTTGCATCGTGTTTTTCATGGTATTAGATTATTAAGGTTAATAAAAGATTGGTTGTCGTGAGACAATCAATTTTTTTTGTCCCTATCTGAAGGCATCCTTCCCCTTGTCTTCCCCTTCGGCTGGAGGCCGTCGGTTCAGACCGCAGGGGGGTGTCTAGAAGACGATCATTCCGATGATACCGCAGATGAAAAGCAGCAGGATAGGGTTGGTCTTTCTGAATTTTGTGAAGTAGAAAGCAGCCAGAAACAGCACGATGCTTGCTCCGAAGACAAACGGATTGTCGGTTGGTGATCCGAAGTTCTCTTTATTCATCAGGAGAACGGCGGCAGCAGCTATCAGTCCGATGATGGCAGGGCGGAGTCCCGCAAAGATATCCTTTACGATTTTAGAATCCTTGTGCGTAATCAGATAGCGGCTGATGAGAATCATGATGATGAAAGGCAGCCACATGATGGAGAGCGAAGCCAATACCGAACCCAGACAGGCTGCCCAGGTAGGATAGCCGTCGTGAAGGCAGGCGGTATAACCTACGTAGGTGGCACAGTTGATGCCGATAGGTCCCGGTGTAGACTGGCTGATAGCCACAATATCCGTAAACTCAGCATTGGTAAGCCAATGGTTCTTCACTACCGTCTCGTTGTGGATGAGCGAAAGCATCGCATATCCGCCACCAAAATTAAATGTACCAATCTTGGTAAATATCAGAAATAACTTGAAGAATAACATAATCTCTATATTTTTTACCTTTTTACTTTTTTACTTTTTTACCTTTCCATAGAGCCAGCCCAGCACCCCGGCAGCTATGATGATGTAGATAGGAGAGACACCGAAAGCTGCAATCAGCAGACAGCAAACCACGGGAATCCAGATGTTGTAGCGGTTGATGTTTGCCGTCTTTGCCATCTTGAAGCAAGGTGCAGCGATGAGCGCTACCACGGCAGGGCGCACACCCATGAAGAACTTGCTCACCCAATAATTGTCCTTGAAATGCTGGAAGAACATGGCGATGATGAGAATGGTGATAATCGAAGGCAGGGCTATGCCAATGGCACCCACAATGCCTCCCCAGACTCCCTTCAGCTTATAGCCGATATGACTCGCCATATCGATGGCGAAGATGCCCGGAGTGGTCTGCGCTACTACCATGATATCCATGAACTCCTGCTTGTCCATCCACTTGTTCTTGTCTACAAATTCCTGTTCCATGATCGGTATCATGGCGTAGCCTCCACCTAGCGTGAAAGCCCCGATTTTATTGCACGTGAGGAAAAATTTTACTAACATATCTGTTGTTTCTATATTACTTTTCTCTTATATCTGTTGAAATCGGCTGCAAAAATACACATTATTTGTTAAATATGCTAGCTTTCATGCGGATAATTTTCAAAATCGTGTGCTTTTTACCCGAATTTTTGTATCTTTGCAGCTAATATTTTATAATAAAAAGACATTAAACTATGAATCTGAAAGTACGCCTAGCAGTGATGAACTTCCTGGAGTTTGCAGTTTGGGGAGCTTATCTCACGTCTATGGGCAACTATCTCGGCAAGGCTGGGATGGGTGCCGAGATTTCCTGGTTCTATACCATACAGGGAATCGTATCTATTTTTATGCCTACATTGATGGGCATTGTGGCAGATAAGTATATCCAGCCGCAACGTCTCTTGGGCTATTGTCACCTTTTGGCAGGAGCAGCCATGATTGGTCTGTTCGGTATGGGACAGGCTAGTCAGACTCCTAATGAGGCAATGTTTATTGCCGTTTACACCTTCAGCGTGGCTTTCTATATGCCTACATTGGCATTGTCAAATACTTCGGCATTCAGTATATTGAAGAGCAACGGGCTCGACACCGTGAAGGCTTTTCCGCCAATCCGTGTGTTCGGAACCGTGGGCTTCATCCTCACGATGTGGATTGTGAACTGTGCTACCTGGGACAATGGTTCATTCTCGTTCCTGTTGAGCGAGAACGCCCATAAGTTCCAGTATACCCATTATCAGTTCCTGGTATCGGGTATGCTCAGCATTCTTCTCTTCCTCTATTGCTTCTCATTGCCAGCCTGTCCTATCGTGAAGAAAGAGACAAAGAGCTGGGTAGAGACATGGGGTTTCGATGCCTTCAAACTCTTCAAGAGCCGTGAGATGGCGATGTTCTTCATCTTCTCTTGCATGCTCGGTATGAGTCTGCAGGTAACCAATGGCTATGCCACTCCGTTCATTACCAGTTTCAAGGGCGATCCTGCGATGCTCGATACTTTTGCAGCTAACAATGCTACGCTCCTGGTATCCATCTCTCAGGTGGCCGAGGCGCTCTGCATCCTTCTCATTCCGTTCTTCCTGAAGCGTTATGGCATCAAGGTTGTGATGCTCATCGCCATGATGGCATGGGTTTTGCGATTCGGTTTCTTCGGACTGGGCAATCCTGCATTCCCAGGTGTTACCTTCTTCATCCTCTCATGCATCGTTTACGGTGTAGCCTTCGACTTCTTCAATGTGTCGGGCGGTCTGTTTGTAGACCAGAAATGTGATGTGAAGGTAAGAGCATCGGCTCAGGGACTGTTCATGCTGATGACCAACGGTCTGGGAGCATCTATCGGAACCATTCTTGCAGGTATGGTCATCAACCATTACTGCCACTGGACAGATGATGGCTACCTGATGGGTGACTGGAAAACCTGCTGGTTCATCTTTGCCGGTTATGCGCTCGTGGTAGCAGTAGCCTTTGCTGTCCTCTTCCGTCCGAAGAAAGAACAGAAATAAGGAAGAAAAAGGTCATACTCAACGCGAGAGTAAAAACAGAATATTACGTAAGAATATAAATAAATTTAAATAAAGAAAGGGTACATAATGATGTTGTACAAACTTAAACTCGCTGCCTGCTTTGGCATTCCGGAAGCTTCCGGGACATGTATTATTAGTTTGGTAGACGAATCCGAAAAAAGAGCTTTGTCTATTATGACTAATGAATATGTAGCAGAGCAGCTGAAGGCATGTAATTCGAAAACTTCTGATTTTGAAAATGATGTGGTCTCTGTACTTTGGACACTATTTGACAGGCTCAATGTAGACGATTTCTATCTCGAATTCGATGCTACGCCAGAGAGGGGAATATATGCTACTCTTGTGAATAAAATCACAAATGAACGTATGAGCATCAAGACTGACCAGGCTGTGTTGCTGTCTGTGGCTGCGGATATAGAAATGTATACAACAGAGCTGGTTATAAAGGAAATTTCTACTCCTTTTAATAAAAATGATATGAGTTCGGCTTCTTGTGCGGTACCTATTTCGGCTTTGCCAGACCAGATGCTCGAAAAAGCATTGGATTGTGCCATTAATGAAGAAGATTACGAAACAGCCTCTGCCATCCGCGATGAGATAGAGCGCCGCAAAAGTAAAAAGGGTAAATAATTGCAACGGATATTCTTACGGAATAACAGAAAAAGAAACAATAAGAGGAAATGAAAGAAGTTAGATTTTTCTATGTGCCAGATGCGGCTACACAGACAGAACTGCCTCAGGAAGAGGCTACTCATGCGCTCAGGGTTTTGCGTATCCAGGCAGGAGACGAATTGTTCCTGATGGATGGCAAGGGGGTGTTCTACCGTGCAGAAGTTTCGCTGGCTACCAACAAACGGTGCATCTATGAGGTGAAGGAGGTTATGCCGCAGCAGCCTGCCTGGCGAGGACACGTTCACCTGGCCATTGCTCCGACAAAGATGATGGACCGCATAGAATGGATGGCAGAGAAGGCTACGGAAATCGGCTTCGATGAACTCTCTTTCCTCAACTGCAAGTTCTCTGAACGAAAGGTAATCCGCATCGACCGCGTAGACAAGATTGTGGTTTCTGCCGTCAAGCAGAGCCACAAGGCTTGGAAACCTGTAGTCAACGAACTGCAGAACTTTAAAGATTTTATTACTACTCCCCGCAATGGCAGAAAGTTTATCTGCCATTGTTATGAGGAGATAGAAAAGAAAGACTTTTTTGCCGAGATTTCCAAGTCATGTCCAGCTGATGATTCTGCCGGAGCAGCCCAGGAGGGTGCCGATGACATCACCGTGCTGGTAGGACCTGAGGGCGATTTCTCTATCGATGAGGTGAGACTGGCTCTGGAAAACGGATATGAGAGTGTTTCGCTTGGCACCAGTCGCCTCCGTACGGAAACAGCAGGATTGGTGGCTGTCAACATGTGCCATCTGGCAAGAGCTTTATAATATTTACTAGTGTGATGAAAAGATTGTATAAGAGTTTGATGTTCATGTGCTTGGCTGTCGTATTGGGATTGCTGAGCTCATGCTCGGGCACTGACTATCTCAATGCCATTCCAAAGAAAAGTACTGCGCTCATCTCTGTTGACATGCAGCAGATGGCATCCGGCAAAAGCGATGAAGACAAGGCGGGAATGCTCAAGTCTCTGTTGCACGTTGAGGATGCTTCGAAGTGTGGCATCGACATCTCAGAGAAGATATTCCTCTTTGAGAGTGCTGATGGCAACCTCGGACTTTGTGCCAAGGTGAGCGATGAGGGCGATGTAGAAGACTGGCTTGCCTCGCTTGCCAAACAGCATATCGCTACAGAGGTGAAAGAGCGCAAAGGCTTTCATTTCTCTGTATTGAAAGATTCGTGGCTGGTCGGCTTTTCTGATCAGGCACTCCTCGTTATGGGACCGGTTGTAGCCGATGCGCAGGCCCAGCTCCAGCAGCAGATGGTGAAATATCTGAAGGCTGATGAGGACGAAGGTATTACCGCATCGCCTATGTTTGAACGTCTGGAAACCATCACTTCGCCTATGGCTATGGTGGCTCAGGCTCAGGCGCTGCCGGAGAAGTTCGTAGCTCCATTTACCCTTGGTGCTCCTAAAGATACCGACCCTTCGCAGGTAGTGATTGCTGCTGAGATGGACGTAAAAGACGGTATCCTGCAGGTGAAGGGAGAAACCTTCTCCTTTAATAAAGAAATAGATGAGGCCCTGAAGAAGGCGGCTCAAACCTATCGTCCGATTAAAGGCAGCTACGTTAAGTCGATGCCTGCTGATGCCCTGGCGGGTATCTTCATGAACGTAAAGGGCGAGCAGTTCCTGCCGATGATGCAGAGCAACCGCAGCCTTCAGACTCTCCTGATGGGTATCAACCAGGCCATCGATATGGATAATATCATCCGTAGTGTGGATGGGGATATGGCTATCGTGATGCCTTCGCTTACAGATAACAATATGCAGATGACGATGGCTGCTAAACTGTCGCATGCCAAGTGGCTGGGCGATGTTGATTATTGGAAAACTTCATGTCCGGCTGGTGCGAAGATAGCCAATTGGGGAAAGAATGCTTACTTCTATACCGATGGCAAAACCTCGTTCTATTTCGGTGTGACGGATGACAAGCAGTTCTTTAGCGGCAGCGACCAGCTGATGGCGCAATATGCCGTGAAACCAAGTAATCATCCGATAGATGCAAAGATTCAGAAGCTCATCGTCGGTCAGAAACTGGCAATGGTCATCAATCTAGCCAAGAGTTCTGATAGTGACGGCTCGGGCAAGGATGATGCCATCTCTACCGTAACCGGTCTGCTCACCCCAGTCTTCGGAAATCTTACTTCGGTGGTTTATACTTTAAAGGTAAAAGGGTAAAAAGGTAAAAGGGTAAAAAGGTAAAAAGGTAAAAAAAAAACTTATCCCCCTTGAGCCCCCGTTCCTAGCGATTCCATCGCTAGTCCCCCCAAGTCCTAATTTTAAAGGGAAAAAAGATAAAACATTAAACAAAAGAACAAAGTGGAAAAGATTCAGCTTCATTCCGTTCTCCCACAGGTTTTTGCCCAGCGCAACGACCTGGATTCGGAGATATGGAAGCAGGATGTTACCTTCGAGAAAGGTCATCTTTATCTTATCGAGGCAGAGAGTGGCAGCGGAAAGAGTACTTTCTGCAGCTATGTGCTCGGCTATCGTCACGACTACAGCGGAAGCGTGATGTTCGACAATGATGTTACCGCCAACTATAAGGTGAAAGACTGGGTAGAGATGCGCAAGCGTCACATCAGCCATCTCTTTCAGGAACTCCGTCTCTTCCCTGAGCTTACTGCCCTGGAGAATGTAGAAATTAAGAACAAGATAACCGGATTCAAGACGCGTGAGCAGATACTGAAATGGTTTGATATGCTCGGTATTGCTGACAAGGTAGATGCCAAAATCGGCAGAATGTCGTTCGGACAGCAGCAGCGTGTGGCAATGATGCGTGCGCTCTGTCAGCCTTTCGACTTCATTCTGGCTGATGAGCCTATCAGTCACCTCGACGACAACAATTCGCGCATCATGGCAGATATCATGATGACCGAAGCGAAGGAGCAGGGGGCTGGCGTCATCGTAACCAGTATCGGTAAGCACATGGACTTAAACTATGAACATATATTTAGATTATGAATTTGGTTTGGAAATTATTGCGTCAGCATATCAGCATACCTCAGTTTGCGGGCTTTGCCTTCGCCAATCTCTTCGGTATGCTCATCGTTCTTTTCGGCTTTCAGTTTTATAAAGACGTGCTGCCTGTCTTCACTCAGCAAGACAGTTTCATGAAAGCCGACTACCTCATCATGAGCAAGAAGATTGGTATGGGAAATACCATCAGCGGCCGTTCCAATACCTTCTCGGGTTCAGAAATAGATGAAATCGGTGGTCAGAAGTTTGTAAAGAAGATAGGAAAATTCACCTCTACTGAATATAAGGTAGATGCCCAGATGGGTGTAAACGGCGTGAATGTTCTGAACAGCGAACTCTTCTTCGAGAGTGTGCCTGACGGTTTTGTTGATGTGCCGCTCAAGGACTGGAAATATACGCCGGGAACTCAGGAGGTGCCAATCATCCTCCCGCGTACCTATATTAATATGTATAACTTCGGTTTCGCCCAGAGTCATTCGCTCCCTAAAATCAGCGATGGACTGATGGGCATGATTGATTTCAATATCCAGATTCAGGCTGGCGGCAAGAAAGAGCAGTTCAAGGGAAAGGTTATCGGTTTCTCTTCGCGACTCAACACCATCCTCGTTCCACAGGCTTTCATGGACTGGAGTAATCAGGAATTCGCTCCAAACCAGAAGAGCGATCCTAACCGCCTCATCGTAGAGGTAGGAAACCCGGGAGACGAGAACATCACCAAATACCTGGATGATAACGGTTATGAGGTAGAGACAGACAAGCTGGATGCAGAGAAGACTACCTATTTCCTCCGCATGATGGTATCGATGGTGATGATTATCGGTTTGGTTATCTCCGTTTTGAGCTTCTACATTCTGATGCTCAGCATCTATCTGCTGGTTCAGAAGAATTCTTCTAAGTTGGAGAATCTTCTTCTGATAGGTTACAGTCCGAACAATGTAGCAAAGCCATATCAGGTGCTCACCATCGCGCTGAACATCGTGGTACTCATCATCGCGTGGATCATCCTCTTCTTCCTCCGCGATTATTACATGGGCTTTATCGAAACCCTCTTCCCTGATATCGACGAGGGCACCATGCTCCCAGCCATCGCCCTAGGTCTGCTCCTGTTCCTGATAGTTTCTATCCTGAACATCGTAGCCATCCGTCGCAAGGTGATGAGCATCTGGCAGCGAAAGGAGTAAGAGCGTCTAGCCTCCGTTCCAGGCGATTCCATCGCCTGTCATAAAAGCTCAGTCCCCCGCTTTTAGCCCCGAAAAAACTATAAGCAAACCCCCGTTATAAATAACAAATTAAAAAAAATCTGCGTTATTTGCTTAACGCAGATTTTTTTTGTGTTATAAAACACATTTTTTCATGCTTTTGTAACAAATAAAAGAGATTTTTTTATTAATTTTGCAAACGATAACAATATAAGAGGGGGTCATATCCCCAAGTTTTAATAATTTTATATAATAAAAGGTATGCAGAAAAGATTGCATTTATTAGTGGCTTTGCTGGCCTTTATGGTAACCACAGCCATGGCGCAGATTACCACATCTAGCGTTAGTGGTAAAATTACAGCTAATGGCGAAGACGTCATAGGCGCTACAATCAAGATTGTTCACCAACCTTCTGGTACAGTCTATCGTGCAGTGACCAACATCGATGGTCGTTATTCTATTCAGGGTATGCGCCCGGGTGGACCTTATGTTTTGGAAGTAACCTACGTGGGTTACAAGAACAAGCAGGTAAAGGGCATTTCTCTTTCTCTTGGTCAGAACACAGTTTTGAACGAGACTTTGGCTGAAGATGCAGCTCAGTTGGAAGACGTGGTAGTTGTGGCTGATCGCAACAACAACATGCGCACCGACCGTGCTGGTGCTACAACAAGTATCAATGCCGACCAAATCGAGGCTGTTCCTACCGTATCTCGTAGCATGAACGACCTCTTGAAGTTGACTCCTCAGGGTGCCAACGTAGGTAGCGGTTTCTCTGTAGGTGGTGGTAACTACCGTCAGTCTTACGTTACTGTCGATGGTGCTGCGTTCAACAATGCTTTCGGTATTGGTGGTAACCTGCCAGGCAACGGATCTCCAATCTCTCTCGATGCATTGGATCAGATTTCTGTATCTTCTTCTCCATACGATGTTCGTTTGAGCGGATTTACAGGCGGTGCTATCAGCGCCGTAACCAAGAGTGGTACCAATGACTTCAAGGGTACAGCTTATATGTACACTACCAACTCTCACTTGCGTGGTAACAAGGTAAGCGATTATGA
>OBCH01000245.1_pt1 | contig 13094 bp, 9 predicted proteins | sample 1495941 | NCBI WGS metagenome assembly OBCH01 (sample SAMN03418276, study PRJEB22391) | human gut metagenome | biome: human-gut; feature: organic feature; material: feces | host: Homo sapiens | place: Tanzania | collected 2013-01
ACGATGCGGGTTACGAGTTTGTGGCGCACGATGTCCTTCTGTCCCAGCTTCACCACTCCGATGCCTTCCACGCCGTCCAGAATCTTGAGCGCCTCCTTCAGTCCGCTTCGCTGTTCGCGTGGCAGGTCAATCTGTGTCAGGTCGCCGGTGATAATCATCTTGGTGTTCATGCCCATACGGGTGAGGAACATGCGAATCTGTTGGGAGGTAGTGTTCTGTGCCTCGTCGAGGATGACTACGGCATCGCTGAGTGTGCGTCCGCGCATAAAGGCGAGCGGAGCAATCTGGATAATGTGCTTTTCCATCATATCCTGCAGCTTTACGGCAGGTATCATGTCTTCCAGCGCATCGTAGAGCGGCTGGAGGTATGGGTCAATTTTGTCTTTCATATCGCCAGGCAGGAAACCGAGTTTTTCGCCGGCTTCTACGGCTGGTCGCGAGAGGATGATTTTCTTGATGGCTTTCTCCTTGAGGGCCTTTACGGCAAGGGCGATGCTGAGGTAGGTCTTGCCGGTACCGGCTGGTCCTACGGCAAATACCATGTCGTTCTTTTCGTAAGCATCTATCAGTTGCTGCTGGTTTTCGCTGCGGCTCTTGATAGGTCGGCCGCTGATGCTGTATACCAGCACGCCTTTCACGCTGTCCGCCTTGGTCTGTTTTCCTTTCACGATGTCCAGGATGTCTTCGTCATTGAGCATGTTGTATTTAAGCAAGTGCTTGCGCATCTGCTCAATATCCTCTTCCACCTTTGCCATTTCCTCCTCGTCGCCGAGCACACGAATCACGTTGTCGCGTGCCACGATACGCAACTTAGGATACAGCGATTTAATCATCTGCAGGTGGGCATTGTTCACACCGTAGAACATCACTGGATCGATATCTTCGAGTACAATATGTTTCTCTATCAAAATGTCTTAATTCTATAAAGTTTAAACTATCCTATCTAATATTTTGTTATATAACGCTGCAAAATTACTACTTTTCCATGAAATGAGCAAATTTCGGCGAATAAAACATTCTTTAAATATTAAAAAAGCTATTTTTTCGAGAGTTTTTGTTACCTTTGCAGCTAAATTTGGCGATACGGCTCCCGTTTTGCCTGAAGAATATAGAATATTATTTCGTGAAAATAAGATAATTATGAAGATTAGTAAGAATAGATATTTACAGGGTTTTGGTATTGTGGTTTTGCTTTTGGCGCTGGTGAGAGTCATCTTCCCGGGGGTGGCAAAACCGAAAACGGCGGCTGCTGATGCGGCTGATTCTACATTGGTGGCTGCGAAGGATTCGGCTGCTTCTGATGCTTCTTCTGCTGAGATTTCTGATGCTCCCGCTGGTGCTGATGGAAATGTGGCTGAGGACCTGAAGAAGGATGAACTCTCTGTTATGCCTGATACGGCACAGAGCGGCAAGCCTTCTATCTTCTTCGATAAGGATGGCAGGGAGGTGAAGCATCGTATCTTCTCGGTGCCTCATTTCGGCAATACTTTCCCCGACCAGCAGGATGTGCAGATTCTGGCGGCTACTAAGCATGGTGTAAAACCGGTACAGAACCGTCTGGAGGCGGAGAACAGCAAGGGCAAGCTGGTGTATGTGGGCAGCAATCCTTTCTTTTATGTCGACAAGCTGAACAACAGTATTCCTTACCTGGTGCCTCGCGCTTCTGTGCTGCTCCAAGATATCGGCAGGGCTTATTTCGATTCGCTGCAGATCAAGGGCATTCCGCTGCATAAGATTATCGTGACGAGCATTCTGCGCACCAAGGATGATGTGGCGAAACTGCGTACCCGAAACGGCAATGCTACCGAGAATTCATGCCATCTCTATGGTACTACCTTCGATATCTGCTACAATCGCTACAAGCAGATTCAGACCCGTGAACAGCCTCGCCGCCAGGTGCAGAATGATACCCTGAAATGGGTGTTCTCCGAGGTGCTCCGCGATTTCCGCAACAAGAACCGTTGCTATATTAAATATGAGGTGAAGCAGGGATGCTTCCATATCACCGTGAAGTAGTGGTGTTTCATTTAATTCTTGATTCTCTTCAAATCTGCTTCTTCTCCCACTATCCAGATGATGTCTCCCTTCTTGAAGACTCGGGTAGGGGATACGTGCGTCAGATTTTCACGACCCTCTTCCAGTCCTACCACCATACAGTTGTATTTATCTCTTATTCCGCTTTCTATCAGCGTCTTTCCCAGGAATTCGCTGCCGCCGCTGATGATGAGCTGGCTGAGCTTCATCTCGCGCTTTTCTATTTCTGACTCCTCAGGCAGCAGGTCGCTCTGCAGGGCGGTGTTGAATTTCTGCAGCTGGTCGTCGTTGCCGATTACCTGCAGTTTGTCGCCCGGGAAGATGATCATGTCGCCGTTCGGAATGTTCAGGCGGTGGGAGCCGCGGTGAACGCTGCTCAGGTCAACACCGAAACGTTGGCGTAGATGAAGTTCTCTCAGCGATTTGCCTGCCCAACTGCTGTCTTCAGGCACTTCAAATTCGCTGATGTGGATATCTCGGTCTAGCAGTCTGCCCTCGTAGAGCGGCCGCTTTTCGCCGTTCACCTGAGCCGCAATATCGCGCGAACGCAGGTTGTGGACGAAGACGCGCTCCATCACGATGCTACGCTTCTTGATGCGGCGGGAGGTTATCATCAGCATCACCACGGCGGCACCGATGCAGATAATCAGCGCATTGGTAAAGCGCGAGAGGAAATTGATGATGTAGAAGATGAAAGCCAGTGCTATCATAAAGCGCACGAACACCGTAAAGAGCAGCGGCACGCGGTTGATGCTGCTCTCCACCCAGAGGCGTTTCCACTCGGCACTGTGGTTCTTCTTCATCACGATGGCGCGCAGGAACGGCGAGATGAACAGGACGGTGAGCAGACCGGTGATGGCGTTGGCATACCAGTGGAGATGCCAGCCGGGCAGCAGATTGCGCATAAGCGGCAGTACGAAGGTGAACATCAGGGCGATGACGGCTGCCGAGAGGATAGAGTAGGCGGTGGTGTTGACCAGCATCTGGCGGATCAGCGATTTCCACTTGCTCTGCTGCTGCGTCTGGGGATGACTCATCGCGAAATGGTTCAGAATATGGATGAGTTTGTCGGGCAGATGTTTCTCCATCACCTGATAGGTAGGTGTGGCAAGACGGATCATATAAGGTGTAAGGAAAGTGGTGATGACACTCACTGCTACCACTACCGGATAGAGGAACTTGCTGATGACGCCGAGCGACAGACCCAGCGAGGCGATGATGAAAGAGAACTCACCAATCTGGGCCATCGAGAAACCGCAGCGCATCGCCGACTTCAGCGACTCGCCTCCGAGCATGAATCCGAAGGTGCCGAATATCGCCTGACCTACCAGTATCGTGCCCACCAGGGCGAGGATAGGAACGGCATATTCTACCAGGATCTTCGGGTCTACCAGCATACCTACCGATACGAAGAAGATGGCTCCGAAGAGATTCTTTACCGGTTCTACGAGTTTGATAATCTTCTCTGCTTCAATGGTTTCTGCCAGTATGCTGCCCATGACGAAGGCTCCGAAGGCGCTGCTGAACCCCACCTTGGTGCTCAGTACCGCCATGCCGCAGCACAGACCCAGCGAAACGATGAGCAGGGTTTCGGCATTGATAAGTTTCCTCACCGAACGCAGGAACCATGGAATGGCGAAGATGCCCACGATAAACCACACGCCCAGGAAGAAGCCTATCTTCACAATAGAGGCAAGCATCTGCCCGCCGTCGGGACTGCTTCCGCTCGCTATCGCCGACAGCATCACCATCATCACGATAGCCAGGATATCTTCCAGTATCAGCACGCTCATCACCATCGAGGCAAACTTCTGGGTGCGCAGCCGCATATCATCGAATGCCTTATATATAATAGTGGTGGAGCTCATGGCGAGCATACCGCCCAGGAAGATGCAGTCCATCCTTCCCCAGCCGAAACTGTGGCCTACGCTGATGCCCAGCATCATCATGCAGAACACGATGACCACGGTGGCGATGATGGGAGAAGCGCCCATCTTCACGATTTTCTTGAACGAGAAGTCGAGACCGAGCGAGAAGAGGGTGAAGATGACACCGATGTCGGCCCAGGTCTGGATATCCGTCTCGTCGACTACCGACATGGTGTAGGACATGTGTGGCGAAACCAGGAATCCCGCCATGATATATCCCAGCACCAGCGGCTGCTTGAGCCTTTTGAAGATGAGGGTTACGATGCCTGCTACCATCAGGATGAGGGCGAGGTCTTTTACTAAGAATGGAATTTCAGCCATATTTTTCTGTTTATGAAAAAGGGGAATTTAGATGTGCCTAAATTCCCCATATCTGTATTAGTCATTAAATTCTTCTGTGATTTCCGCTATCTTCACGATGGTCTTCACTACCTTCTCCATTACCTGGATGCTCACAAACTCGTGAGGGCCGTGGAAGTTGACACCGCCGGCGAAGATGTTAGGACAAGGCAGACCCTTGAAGCTCAGCTGGGCTCCGTCGGTACCGCCGCGGATAGGTTCTACGCGAGGTGGAACGCCGCTCTCCTGCATCGCTCTGAGCACGATGTCAATGACGTGCATGTTAGGATCAATCTTCTCCTTCATGTTATAGTACTGGTCGTAGATAACCGCCTTTACGGTTCCGTCGCCATACTTCTCGTTCATCTTGTTCACGCAGTCCTCGATGAAATCCTTGCGGTTTTCAAACCTGTTGCGGTCGTGATCTCGGATGATGTAGCTGAGCTTTGCCTCCTCGCAGCGGCTCTCGATACCGATGAGGTGGTAGAAACCCTGGTAGCCTTCAGTCTGCTCAGGAGTCTCGTTCTCAGGAATCATGTTCTGGAATTCCACAGCCAGTCGGCTTGCATTCACCATCTTTCCCTTGGCATAGCCTGTATGAACGCTCACGCCCTTGATGACAATCTTGGCTCCGGCAGCATTGAAGTTCTCGTATTCCAGGTCGCCCAGGTCGCCGCCATCTACGGTGTAAGCCCAGTCGCAGCCAAACTTCTCTACATCGAAATGATGCGCACCCATACCGATTTCCTCGTCAGGATTGAAACCTACTCGGATGTCGCCGTGCTTGATTTCGTCGTGGTCGCGCAGATAGCACATAGCCTGTACGATTTCAGCGATGCCCGCCTTGTCGTCAGCACCCAGCAGGGTAGTACCGTCTGTCACGATGATATCCTCTCCCTTGTGAGCCTTCAGCTCAGGGAAAGTCTCAACGCTTGAGATGATGCCCGGGCTCAGCTCGATGTCGTTGCCGTCATAGTTCTTGATGACGCGCGCCTTTACATCCTTTCCGCTGGCATCAGGCGATGTATCCATGTGTGAAATAAATCCGATGGTAGGAGTCTTTTTCTTGGTATTGCTCTTCAGAGTGGCATAGATATAGCCCATGTCATCCATTTCGACATCGCTCAGTCCTTCGTCCTCAAGTTCCTTTTTCAGGTACTTGGCAAATTCGAGCTGTTTTGCCGTACTAGGCACGCTGGTCGATTCTTCGCTCGACTGTGTGTCGAATTTCGTATAGTTTATAAATCGTTCTACTAAATCCATGTTTTCAATTATTAATCATTTCTGTTGTTTCGGGTGATCTCGGTGGGATTCAAACCCACGACCTTCAGAACCGGAATCTGACGCTCTATTCAGCTAAGCTACGAGACCCTCTTTTCTGCCGCCCGTTTCTCCGCCTGAATGACATCGAATCGGGAAGTCGACTGCAAAATTACTGCTTTTATTTGAAATAACCAAATATTTGGGGCAGATTTTTTCATATATATAATGTGTATTTGTGAATTGTTCTACAAAATGCTACTAAAAAACTTAAAAATGCTATCATTTTGCGAAAAAATACGGAAAAATGCTTGCAGATTAATTATTATTTTGTACCTTTGCAGCGCAAATACTAAATATGAAATAAAAATGAGCAATTTGATAAAACCTGAAGGGTACAAGGCGCTGCTGGATATGCGCCAGACCGAAATGGGTATTAAAATGATAAAAGAATTCTTCCAGCAAAACCTGAGCACCGAGCTCCGTCTGCGTCGTGTTACCGCTCCACTCTTCGTATTGAAGGGTCTTGGTATCAATGATGACCTGAACGGCGTAGAGCGCCCTGTAAGTTTCCCTATCAAGGATTTGGGCGAAGCCCAGGCTGAGGTGGTTCATTCTCTTGCCAAGTGGAAGCGACTGACGCTTGCCGAGTATGAGATTGAGCCTGCTTATGGCGTATATACAGATATGAACGCCATCCGTGCTGACGAGGAGCTGGATAATCTTCATTCGCTTTATGTTGACCAGTGGGACTGGGAGGCTGTGATTACCAAGGAAGACCGTACCATCGCCTTCCTCGAGAATATCGTGCGCCGCATCTATGGTGCCATCTTGCGTACCGAGTTCCTGGCTTGCGAGCATTATCCTCAGCTGAAGCCTTTCCTGCCTAAGGAAATTCATTTCATTCATGCGCAGGATTTGCTCGATATGTATCCAGACCTTTCTCCTAAGGAGCGTGAGGATGAAATCTGCAAGAAGTATGGCGCTGTATTTGTAGAGGGCATCGGAGGCAAGTTGAGCGATGGCAAGAAGCATGATGGCCGAGCTCCTGACTATGATGACTGGAGTACTGTGGCTGAGAACGGCAAGATGGGACTGAATGGTGATATCCTCATCTGGTATCCTGTTCTGGGTCGCAGTTTCGAGCTCAGTTCTATGGGTATCCGTGTCGACAAGGAGAGTCTGCTGCGTCAGCTTAAGCTGGAGGGCAAGGAGGATAGAGAGAAGCTTTACTTCCATCAGCAGCTCCTGAACGATAAGTTGCCTCTGAGCATTGGTGGCGGTATCGGCCAGAGCCGTCTGTGCATGGTATTGCTTCATAAGGCTCACATTGGTGAGATCCAGGCTAGCATCTGGCCTGAGGAGATGCGCAAGGAGGCTGAGGAAGCGGGCATGAACCTCATCTAGGCCTTTCTGGCGGTGCGTCATGGTGTATACTGTGATGTGCTGCATATTCAGTTGATCTTTTTAAGATAATAATAATTTGCTTACGAAGGCTCCCGGTGCTTTTCTGCATCGGGGGCTTTTTTGTTTTATACCTTGAGGCTGTGTTTTACAGCGTCAACCCTTGCATTTCATGGGGTGTAAAACCTTGATGTCGCGTTTCGCGACATCAAGGTCTGCGCTTCATGGAAAAAAATGAATACGGTGCAAAAGTACTACAAAATTTCTGAACCGCCAAATTTCACCCTGCAGAGTTATGTTAAACCGATTTTAACATTCCGGCTTTCGTAGTTAAACAAAAAAAGTCGTAGAGTTGCGGGGGAGAAAACTATATTTTGTAAAATGTTTCTCTGTGTGTTTTGAGCAAGAAAACAATGAGATGCTATAAAAAAGCCATTTCTTCTGACTACTTCCTTTTTACCCAGAAAGCGTTACAGTGTGACAGTTGTGACAGTTGTGACAGTTTTCAGCGCCTACCCCTCCTTCCCTTTCTTTAGAGGTAAATTATTATATATATATAAATATATATATAATAATTTAAATATATATACTTATAATTTGATAGCTGCAAACTCGCAATATACCCCTCCGCTGAAAACTGTCACAACTGTCACAACTGTCACACGGTAACGCCTTAGATCTTTACTTTTCTGTATCTCTTAAAGTGCCAGACTTTTGATATTTGTAAAAACAATTTTCTCCACTCCGTATAGGTTGTCCTACATGGAGTGGAGAATTTCGTATCGTGTGGAGTATCTTCTATGTCATGACCAGATCCAGGTCCTTTGTGAGCTTTTTCATCGCCGGGTTCTTCTCCATAAGAAGTTCCAGAACTTCATTCTTGGTCAGAACCTTGCCCACCTCTTCCTGGTCGGCAAGGCGGTAGGTGATGCTCAGTTCGCTGTTGTGAAGACCTAAGACGAAAGTCTTGAGAATGCGGTTCTTGATGTTCAAAACGTCGTCTAATAAGAGCTGGTTGTTGATGATAACCTCTATCTGCGGATAGTTGGTTATCTTCGGTACAATACTCTTCATGCGGTTGGCTAAGCCTATGAAATCCAGCTTGTTCTGCATTCTCATGCACATACTGAACCATGTTGCTTCCACCTGCTCCTGGGTGAACTCGTTCTGGTCGCCCGTGATGGTCGCTTTTTCCTCATTGGCATCATCATACGGACTGTGCAGGCGGCGCTGGTTCTCCTCCCTCTTCTTCAGGTTAGAGAAAGTCATGCCTATGCCGCCCAGCTTGATATTCTTGAGTCGTGGCTTGTGAGGCGATGCAGCATCAGTAGCAGCTCCGGCAGCGGCTGAGCCTTCTGGAGAGGCGGCTGCGGTGGCAGATGCAGAATAAGATGCAGCATTGGAGGCTGCAGAAGCGGCTGTCGGTGCCCCTGACGAAGGCACAGCAGTAGCTGTAGCAGCAGACGCTCCCGGCTGTGATGACCGGTTTTCGCTGCTGCCGGAAGGCTCAGAACCTGCACCCTGAGAGGCAAGCTTAGACTGAGCCAGGAGTTTCTGAAACAGGGATTTTAATCTATTGGGCGTACGCCCCGCACTAGGCACATCCTGATCCTCGGGCTGCGTAATCTGGCCTATCTGTATCAGGGTGAGCTCTACCAGTAATCGCTTGTTGCTGCTGGCGCGGTAATGGATATCGCACTGGTTCATCAGTTCCAGCGCCTTATATAAGAAAGGTGTAGGTGCCTTCTGGGCCTGAGCCTGGAACTTGGCTTTCTGGTCGTCGCTGGTTTCGAGCAGAGGCAGGGTCTGAGGGTCCTTCGCCATCATCACATTGCGCACATGCTGGGCAAGCCCCTGTATCATGTTGCCGCCATCGAAACCGCGGCTCAGAATGCCGTCGAGTGTTACCATCATCTCGGCCACCTTATTCTCCAGAGCCAGGTCTACCAGACGGAAATAGTTGTCGCTGTCGAGCACGTTCAGGTCCTCGATTACCTTCTGGTAAGTGATGTTGCCCATGCAGAAGCTGGCAGCCTGGTCGAAGATAGAGAGGGCATCGCGCATACCTCCGTCAGCCTTTTCGGCTATCACGGCGAGCGCCTGCTCTTCATATTGTATGCCTTCCTTCTCAGCCACCATCTTCAGGTGGTTGATGGTATTGGCTACCGTCATTCGCTCGAAGTCGTAAATCTGGCATCGGCTCAGGATGGTAGGCAGAATCTTATGCTTCTCGGTAGTGGCGAGGATGAAGATGACATGCTGAGGTGGCTCTTCCAGCGTCTTGAGAAAGGCGTTGAAGGCGGCTGTAGAGAGCATGTGGACCTCATCGATGATAAACACCTTATACTTGCCCACCTGAGGCGGGATGCGGGTCTGCTCCATCAGAACCTTAATCTGGTCAACACCGTTGTTGCTGGCGGCATCCAGCTCGAAGATGTTGTAGGAACGCTGCTCATTGAAGGCACGGCAGCTCTCACATTCGTTGCATGCCTCGCCGTCTTCGCGAGGGTGCTCGCAGTTGATTGCCTTCGCAAAAATGCGGGCACAAGTGGTCTTGCCCACACCTCTCGGACCGCAGAAAAGATAGGCGTGCGCCAGCTTGCCGCTCTTCACTGCATTCTTCAAAGTGGTGGTCAATGCACTCTGTCCGACAACCGAATCGAAGGTCATCGGACGGTACTTTCTTGCAGAAACTATATACTCTTCCATTATTTTTTCTTAATTGATGATGCAAAGATAACAAAAAAATATTATCTTTGCAAACAAATTCGGAAGAAATGAGTAAAAAACTTGGTATTATATGGAATTATCTCGCTCATTATAAGTATCTTATAGTGATTGTAGCGGGTGTTCTGGTAGTTGGTGTAGTTGACGACAATAGTGTAAGACAGCACATTAAGTACCAGATAGAGATAGCTACGCTCCGTTCGGAGATAGAAAAGTATCGTGAGCAGTATGAAAACGACAAGCATACCCTGCGCGATATGCAGCATGGTGCGCGGGCATTTGAGAAGATAGCCCGCCAGCGTTATTTCATGAAGGCTGATGATGAAGATATCTTTGTATTGAGTTCGGATATTCCGGAAAAAACTAACGAACAAGACGAAAATGAAACAATTGAGTAAACTGGAAAGTGCTATTTTCTTGCTGGGCGGCGTGCTGATGGTTGTCGGTGCGGCTTGCTTCGCATTTGGTTTTTCACATCCGCAGCTGGTGCAGGTAACGAGCTGGGGGTTCCTGCTGGGCACCATACTCTTCAGTGTAATGCAGGCGATGCAGTTCTATGAGGGACCTTCGCTGGTTATCCACCGCCTGAAGCGCATGCAGTATGTAGCAGACATCTTCTTCGTGCTCTCAGGCATCTCGATGGTAGATACGGTGTATGCTTTCCTGCGCCGCTGGTTTGAGAATTATGAGACCTATATCACCTATTTCTATAATAAGTGGGTAGTCTTCCTTCTCATCGCAGCCCTGCTGGAACTGTATACCACGCATCGCATCTCTCATGAACTGAAGAAGGAAAACAATCAGTAATATAGAAAGGACGAGAAAAAAGCTTTCGGTGGCCAACAGGAGTGCAAACAAAACATAAATCTTGTAAGAATGAATTAAATTGCTGCAATTTATTTCGTCAGTTCAAATTAAGATTGTACTTTTGTTCACCGAAAGTGATATAGATAGCTTATGAATAGAATATTTTACGCATTCATTGCCTTGATGGCACTTGCATCTTGTGCCAACAGTTACGATATCTCGGGTACTTCTAACGTAAGTACTCTGGACGGACGCATGCTGTACCTTAAGATACTGGAAAACAATGATTTCAAGAACGTGGATTCTTGCGATGTAGTGCACGGACAGTTCCATTTTCAGGGTTCTGTCGACTCTATGAAGATGGCGAATATCTTCATGGATGATGACCCTGTGCTGCCGCTGGTGCTGGAGAGTGGAAGCATTACGGTGAAGCTCGATGATACACAGCAGGTGGTAAGCGGTACTCCTATGAACGATAAACTCTTCGGATTCTTCAAGAAATACCAGCAGATTCAGAATCAGTTGCGCGAACTGGTACACAAGCACGACCAGGCTATCATGAACGGTAGCGATATGGTGGCTGTCAACAAGCATCTGAACGAGGAATCCATCCGCCTCTCTGAGCAGGAAGACAAGCTCATCACTTCGTTTGTTACCGACAATTTCAACAATGTGCTGGGACCGGGCGTCTTCTTCCTCGTTACAATGGGCAACCAGTATCCGATGCTCTCTCCTTGGATTGAGGATATCATGAGCAAGGCTACCGACTATTTCAAGAATGATCCTTATGTAAAGGACTATTATAAAAAAGCTCAAGAGAATCAGGAGATTATGAACGGTACACGAGATGCGCAGAGCGGCATGCAGCCAGAGATGGAAGCGGCTCCACAGGTAAATCCTGATGCGGCTCCGGCACCTACAGCCAACGAACTGGCTGCGCCTACGATTCCTCAAAAACAGGAAGGTCAGGAGTAGAAACAGGACTCTTTCAAGGTCTTGGGCATTAACATCTTGTAAAACTCTTCATTTTATAAGTTTAGTAATATGAAATTAATCAAGAATGGAACCATTATAAATGAGGGTCGCTCTTTTGTGGGCGACCTCTTGTTGGATGGTGAATTTATCAAGGAGATATATGAAGGCGAGGCACCCCGTGGCAATTACGATGAAGTCATCGATGCCTCGGGGTGTTTTGTTTTGCCGGGTGTGATTGATGATCATGTTCACTTCCGTGAGCCGGGACTTACGCAGAAGGCTGACATCGAGAGCGAAAGCCGCGCTGCTGCCTTTGGTGGTGTGACCAGTTATTTTGAGATGCCTAACACGGTACCTCAGACTACCACTCTGGAGGCCTGGCAGGCAAAGCGGCAGCTGGGTGCTGAGAAGAGTCATGTGAACTACAGTTTCTTCTTTGGTGCTACCAATGATAATGTAAATGATTTTGAACAGCTCGATACGCATCGTGTTCCGGGAATCAAGCTCTTTATGGGCTCCAGTACGGGCAATATGCTGGTGGATAAATATGAGGCGCTGCAGGCTATCTTCAAGAAGGCGAAAGAGCTGGATTTGCCGGTGATGACCCACTGTGAGGATACCGAAATCATCAACCGCAACATGCAGCTGGCTAAGCAGAAATGGGGTGAGGATCCTGCCGTAGAACATCATCCGGAAATACGCAGTGAGGAGGCTTGCTATGAAAGCAGCCGTCTGGCGGTGCAGCTGGCTAAGGAAAGCGGTGCGCATCTCCATATCGCTCACGTTACTACAGCTAAGGAGCTGGAGTTCTTTGGTAAGGATAAGAATATTACAGGCGAGGCTGTTGTGGCTCATCTCATGTTCTCGGATAAAGATTACGCTGTGAAGGGCGCACGCATCAAATGCAACCCTGCAGTAAAGACCGTTGCTGACCGCGATGCTTTGCGTAAGGCGCTGAGTAATGGTAAGATAACTGTAGTAGGTACCGATCATGCTCCTCATCAGTTGAAGGATAAACTGGGCGGTTGTGCCAAGGCAGCATCAGGTATGCCAATGGTACAGTTCTCGCTGGTAAGCATGCTGAAACTTGTTGACGAAAAGGTAATCAGTATCGAGCGCCTGGTTGAACTGATGTGCCATAATCCAGCCCGTCTGTTCCATATCAGTCAGCGCGGCTTCCTGCGTCCGGGTTATAAGGCAGATGTCGTTGTGGTGCGCAAGGGAGAGCCTTGGAAGGTGACCGAAGAGGTGATTCAGAGCAAGTGTAAATGGAGCCCTGTAGAGGGTGATGAGTTTGCATGGAAAGTGGAACAGACTTTCTGTAACGGTCATCTTATCTATAACAAAGGCGTGTTTGATGCCGCTTGCAGAGGAGAGGAACTGGAGTTCAGAAACAATTTCTGAAAATGGAAATCTTACGGGGATTGTAAAATAAAATATCGTATCGGATGCGGAGAATAGTATACAATATAAGCGAAATTGAGCCATATATCAACTGGCTATACTTTTATCATGCCTGGGGATTGAGCGGCAAACCTCGAGAGGAAAAGGAAAAAATGAAGGCTGAGGCGCTCGATATGCTCCATTCATGGGAAGGCGAATATCATACCTATGCCGTCT
>OBCH01000254.1_pt1 | contig 12842 bp, 8 predicted proteins | sample 1495941 | NCBI WGS metagenome assembly OBCH01 (sample SAMN03418276, study PRJEB22391) | human gut metagenome | biome: human-gut; feature: organic feature; material: feces | host: Homo sapiens | place: Tanzania | collected 2013-01
CATCTACTCCCCATCGGGTAAAGCGACGGCGATAAATGATTATTTCCATAAATATTGAAAAAATAAAATTGATTTATTGATAGGGCCATTAAGGAGTTCCTTACTGAAAATCCTTAATGACCGAAAATGACCGTGACCGTTAATGACCGGATAAATATTAATGATCACTTTCTTAGAACCACTTTATACCGTAGGTTGAACCTTCTGATAACGCATATCAGGCAGCACACCTATCAATCCCTGTCGCTTCCAGTTTTTCAACATCTGTCTAACAACCTCCCGAGAACGTTTGCTCCTTTTACGGCAATACTTTGCTGTAATGCCTGCTCGAAGGAGAAAGTAACATCAAGCCGCTCGAAGATAGAATCGTTTCTGCCACGTCGGGTACGATCATAAGTCGTCTGACCACAATAATTCTTGGATGAGAATGCATCCTCTATGCGACTGCGGAAGAAGTAGAGTGCATTGTCCAGCTGATAATCTGCCAGGATATTGAAGGCTTCGAGCATGGTTGGTGTCTGCGTCTTTACGATCATTTCCTTCCATAACAGTGGATTCTGTTTCAGCTGCTTCTCGGCACCCTGGAAACCATGCTTCTGAATCAGCGTTTCAGCCACCTTGCAGAGCATGATGCAGGTCATCATTCTCATGGTTGTAGGACAGATACGGAAACGCTGGCGAGCTTTCACCTTGTCGTCATTTTTCATCGTTTCCAGTCTGATCTGTTCCAGCCACTCTCTGCCCTTATTCTCCAACTTAGGCAGAACCACCTCGCCCTCCATAAGGGGCAAGAGATGAGCTATCTGTCGTATGTGCTCACGTTGCGTTTCGGTCAGCACAAAGAGATTGTCTGTAAGCGGAGTGAACGTGTTGTCCGGCGTTCGCGCCACGACAATACGGCTTTGGAAACCATCCGTATAATTGTTCACTACTCGATAGAGTGCATCAGGCGTTCCGCACATCACGACGTTCCACAAAAGATGTTCGATATGAACATTCACCGCATCTGCACTTCTTGCCTCGCGTTCATAACTCGTTCCATCGTAAGCCTGCCTTAACATGACGGAGAAGTCGCTCATCGCCGATTTCCACTTCTGCGCTACGGTGTCAGCTTCCGGAGTGAACGAGAAGGCGTGCTTGCCTTCAGTATTAGCCAGTCGTTCTGCAAGGTTAGCCACCGTATTATTTAAGGTAAGACATCTTACAGGCAGTTTCGGCTCTTCCGGCTGTTCCTTCTTATTCTTAGCCGCACGCTTCTTGGCTCTCCATTCATCCTCCTGCTGCTGATACATTTTGTCCATCTGTTTCACTTCCGAAGTCCAGATATCAACCACGGGGTCAATACTTCCTTTACCCGAGGCAAAATCACCGGCGATGTAGGAGATGAGATTGAGCGAGTTCATCTTTCCGTGAACTGAAACCTTCACGCCTGTGGCAAGCATTCCGATGGCAGGACAGATGGCTGTGATCACTGGCATAGCCAACGCCGGACCAACAGCGCTGATGGAATCACGCACGCCTTGTGGCATTTTGGGCAAAGCTTCGTAATAGAACAGATCATCCTTGGCGTTAGCTTCGTCCAAGGCATTCACCAGTGCCTCGCTGTCTTCATCTGGATTCCCGTTCGAAGACCCTTGTTTCAGTTTCTCCTGTCTCAGCGCGGCCAGCACATCCTTCAGTCGCTTAGGCATTTGCGTGATTTTCTCGTTCAATGCCGAGTTGATGCAAGCCATCTTTTCCTGTTCTGGGAACCCATCGTAGCAGGGAATAATCTGAGCCAGCAGATTGCGGTCGAAGCCACAGATATGGCGCAGATTCACAGCCAGTTCGAAGGTCAGCGTATTGCGGTTAGAGCGCATCGGCTCCTGCCCATCATTATACAGTTGCCACCACTTCTTAATGATTTCCTCATAAGGAATCCCGAGATAATTGTCCTGAGAGACGGAGGGAGTCGAAGCTGATGAAGGAGAAGATGAAATCGTCGGGGATGAAGCAGCAGAAGAAGAAATTCTCGAATTCTTAAATTCTTGACTCTTAAAACTCCCTTGAGGATTCTTCTTGAATTCTTCCTTCCAAGGCTCATAATGCTTGTTTGCCTTGTGCGCTCCTTCCGGCAGTTCCTCCTGTCCGTATCTTTCACGCTCTTCCAGGACCTTCCCTTCAGCTGCCACGGCAGCCTCATCATATTCATCCTTGAAGAGCCGTGGCGAAAGGAAGAGCAAATCTTCGTCATCCGATGTGGTAGTGAAATAAACCCGATTAATGTCGTGAGCCGAAGTATCCATTTCGCACTTGAGCATCGTAGCAATTCGTACCTGATTTTCCAAGATAGTCTTGCCCTTCTCACGCTCAAACACCGCATGTCCACCCTGTCTTGCACTTCGTTCCAGCATCAGCAGTCCGTACTTGTCCGGTTCTTTCAGCAGCAGCTTGGCTGCCTTGGCAAAAGCCTCCGGCTCATCCATATCAAACCCGAATGCACCGCTTGGCAGTTTCATTCCCTTCACCACCCCTTGCGGATAATGCCCGGAATAATTAAACTGCACCAGTCTTCTTTTCGCAGCATCGTTTCCGGCACGAGCCAGTCGCAGATTCGCCTTCTGCTCATTGCTTCCACGCAGCTGCTTATACTCCTCTTCCGAGGTGATGGAGCGGGCAACCTTGTGCCCATTCTCCACCTTAATTAAATAACAACTCATCTATTTACTTATCGTTTTAATTGATAATCCACTAAAGCATCAGCCGCTTCTGCTGACTCAACAGCCAGCGTTTGGGCGATGTTGATTCTCTCATGGCAGAACACCTTCAGCGTGAGCTGAATAGCCCCATCCTTGGTCTTGCTCACACGACCATGCGCCAGTTTCTTAATCAGTTCCGACTGACTTTTCGGCTTAGAAACAGCTACGAAATCAAATGTTCCGTCTTGCATTTGCTGCGCCACGCCATGACGGCGGAAGGCTTCTACAACACCCTGATTTACAGAATCAGGACTAAAGAGGAAATACTGCTTATCATCATAGTAAGCCACACCACCGAGCTGCACATGCTGGCAGCCGTTATTATTCACCTGCTGGTTCTGCACATTGTTCTGAACCTTATTATTTTTCTTTGTACTCATAAAAATCTTAAATTAAAATTAAAGATGAACGAAAGAAGTGTCGTAAGTTTCAGTTTGCGCAAATTATCCCGGGACAATTCTTACGCCACCTATTTCAATTCAAGATTTGTTACTAGCCAAGTTTCACGATGTCTGTTACCAGAATATCCTGATAAACCTGACCATTGTACTCACGGGTCGTAAAGCGGAGCGTAACCGCTACCAATGTTCCTGGAGCAAACTTGCACTGGGCAATGTTACCCAGCATTGCCGCAGCGTACTGGTTCTCATACTTGCCGCCCATTTCCTGCAGAATGATGTTACACTTCATCATCTGTCCGTTCTCACTTTTCTGACTCTGTACAGCGAAGGACTCACCCTGCTGCACCACTCTCATAATCTGAGTATTCATATAATATAAATGTACGAAGGGGATTCAAGAACACTAAACAAATTCAGCGTTGTCTTGTTTCTTCGACGATGCAAAGGTAGGGAAAAAACAAAAGCACCGCCCATACCATGTGGTACGAGTGGTGCTATCTTTTTAGCTTGTGGTATTAAGTTTTTTAATTTGTGGTATTATCTATGTAATTTTTGTGGTATTATCTATGTCCATGCTCTACATAAAAGAGTTCATTTTATATTGAACATAAAACTCAATACATTGCTTGAACTTCAAGCCAAACTCTCTTTTCTTTTTCAGTCGACTGTCTCCTTTATCCCATTCTTCGATTTTGTTTCCCAGTTCATTTATAGTTTTACTCAATGCACTTTTGTCTAGTCCTGCACAAAAGATTGAATTCATCTTTTTACAAAAAGCATTCACATTGTCTTCAATCCATTCTTTTTCCAGTAACACACAGAAGAAACATACCCAGTAAGCCTTAGGCATTTTCACACTCATCTTATCCATAATGGTAAGCACCATAGGGGCATGCTTGCTAATGCCTGACTGCTTACCTTCTTCTTCACTAAATTTGCATTCTATTTTGGAAAAATCGAAATCAAATATCTTACTAGGCACTCTATTGGCTTCTCTCAACTCATCAATATCCTGATAAACATGAGTAAGCGTTAATACAAACGTAAAGAAAGCACAAATCTTATCCTCATCCTTTCTTATCTTAAACAGCAGTCTGCCTGCTTTTACCTTATCCAGAGAATACTTACCACCCTTAAAATCGCAAATGCTCCTGAAGCAGATATACAACTTATTGGCGTTCATCTTCTTGGGAATATCATGCTCGGAAAAATCAATTTCAGCCTTATAGTCATCCTTCTGCTTTTTGGTGACATTGACTTCTATATTATCCAATACGCCTGCCTTGAAAAGATTAATAAGAACTTTCTGCACATGGTCTTTTAATGAATCCTCAGTAATGTCATCTTCCAAATAACTTTCTCTCCATTCCTTATGAGATTTCAGCACAGAGGATCCAATCTTATTGGTATAGGCAAAAAACTGATTATTATAGAGGTCTTCATAAAGACTTGCCCCATGCTTAGCTTCTATTATGTTTGCGATATTCAGAAGTGCAGCACAAAGTTTTTTTAGTGTAGAATCTATGGCAAAATCAAGAACCTTATCATTAAATACATTATTATTCATCAGGTTATTGATGGTTGTCTTGAACTTATCTCTTTCCGTATAGGTAAGCCCATCGAATTGTTTTTTATTATTGTCATCAGAAGAGGTTTCGGGAACCGGTGGCAACATATCTGCCATACTATTGGCAAATAAGGATTTGTCCATACTCAGCGACTCGTAGGTCAAAGAAGAAGCATGCTGATTGGTCTTAGATTTTGTTTCTATCCAAGTTTCCAGATTACTCCATTTCACGTAATCAACATCTCTATCAATATCGATGATTAGATTAGTTTTAAGGTTCTGCCCTATCTTTTCAAACATTTCGCTACTTTCAAACATAGCAATAAGTAACGATAGTTTATGAATAGTTCTATCGCCAGCATAATCCCCATAGCAGTTTTTATATTCCTCCATGAGCATTTCCAAATCCTTAAAATATCTTGTTTTGTTTGCTGCCATATTATTCGTATAAAAAAGCGTGGGCAAAAACCCATACGCAATCATCGCTCAGAGGCCGACCAAAGCCCTAACTTCAGATATACATACAAGTCTTGCCCACGTCGTAGATTTTTACTTCTACACACATGAGCGCCGCTTGTTGCCATCCTTGAAGTTAGCTTATCTTCTATTGAAGTTTGGTCGTTTCTGAGCGATAAGATTTTCATACTTGCTGACAACGCTTTCCGTGCACCTACCTATAGGGATAGGCTCCTGTTTCTATATCTTTTCTTTCCTTATATTAAAAAGTTTATAAATCAATGAATCGTTCTACGAATCGTTTGAATTTTTCAATGACTGTTTTCTTTTTCTGTTCACGTTTATTGCCGGCACCAAAGATAGGCATCGGAGGCAGTACTGTTGTAATAGCCATTCCGCTCTCCTCAACGTAACCATCCAGCAGCGACTTGGTGATAAATTCACGAGTTGCCTCTTCTTTCAGTTTCTCTTCACTAATAATGGCTTCCAGTTCTTTTTCCATCTGCTGACGGATATAATTCTGCCATTCTTCATAAACATCTACATCCTTACCTTCTTTTATCACACGAAGGTAACCCTCTATGAGGTCTTTCTTATCCCTCAGCTTCGGACTTGATGTTATGCAACGGATAATATCCTTGATAAGCTCTGCATCTTCACAATTACTATCATGATACTTTTTCACAAGAGCCAGGATGTAAGGAATATCAATATCAAACTGGCGAATCAGTTCTATCTCAAATTCCAAATCATCTGTTCCGTTACCTCCGTCTCCACCAGTATGTCCGCCACCAGTGGTTCCGCCTTTCACATCATCACAGAAGCTGAGGTACCATGACTGATAGTCCTGCCTGTCGCCTTCACTGATGATGCGGATTGCATTGCGCTCTTCCTGGGTTTCCGGATTAAACTGATCAAAACTTATCAGTATATTAGTCTTCTTGACGAATTGCCCATACAACTTGATGAAGCCTATCTTTTGAGCCAACGGGATGGAAGGATTTAACTTGCAGAGCGGATATTCCTGCAGAAGATTCTCTGCCAGTTCCTTATATCCTGCCTGATGCTTGCCATCCTCCTCGTAGCCATTGTAATATTCCTCAAAGGTTCGCATCAGAATAATGCTGTTGGCATTAGCGTCGCCGAAAAGACCGAAGCTTCTATTGGTGGCTTCTATGAGATTGCGGAAACAAACGATGTTGCCACAATTCTTATAGGCATTCAGAATACGGTTGGTTCGGCTGAACGCCTGCAGCAATCCATGCATTCGCAAGTTCTTGTCAACCCAAAGTGTATTGAGACATTTTGCGTCAAAACCCGTCAGGAACATTCCTACCACAATGAGCAGATCTATATCCTTGTTCTTAGTGCGCAAGGAAAGGTCCTTGTAGTAGTTTTGGAACATTTCAGCACTCGTATTGTATGAGGTTCCAAAGATATGATTGTACTTTGTTATGCAGGAATCCAGAAACTCCCTACTCGTAGAGTCCAGTCCCTTAATGCCTTCCGGGTCTTCTTCTATGTTTCCATTACTATCTTCCTCTGCCTCATTGACAGCCGAAGTAAAGATGGTTGCTATTCTTAGCTGGGGGGCTCCTGGCTCAGCCATCTGCCGCTCCAGCTCCTTATAGTATTCTATAGCCATTGGCACACTGTCGCAGGCAAGTATAGAGTTGAATCCAGTGGTGGCAACCTTTGCTTTCTGTTCTTCAACCTGATCTTCCTTCTTTTTCTTGTAGTTCTTTATAACGTCCTCTACATTGGTCAGAACCGAGGCTGTCCACTGTACGGAACGTTTGGTCTTCATATCGAAATGATCAAGAAGATATTTCACATTTAAAGCGATACGCTTGGAGTCGAGATAGTTTGTATTCTCCACCTTCTTGCCATCTACCATAGCCGTCTGCGTGTGGTATTCTACATTGAATTTCAGCACATTCTTATCGTTGATGGCATTGATGATGGTATAAGTGTGGAGAGGCTTAGTATGGTTTCCCTTTTCGTCCAACTCTCCGCCAAACACATCTGCAGTGGTCATCATTTCACCCTTTTTACCACTGGCATTTACTCCAAAAATCGGGGTGCCGGTAAAGCCAAACATGATGTACTTCCTGAAACTCTGCTTAATCTGTTTCTGCATGGCGCCAAACTGCGAGCGGTGACATTCATCAAAAATGAAGACGAACACCTGGTCAAGAACCTCCTGCTCTATCTTCTTTTTCCTCAAGAGGCTCGACATCTTCTGTATCGTGGTGATGATGATGTTCGAATCATTGCCATCGGCATTGAGCTGACCGAGCAATATTTTACTGTTCACATTGCCATTGGCACAGTTAGGGCAGAAACGATCGTATTCCTTCATCGTCTGATAGTCCAAATCCTGTCGGTCAACGATGAATACTACCTTATATACTCCTTTTATATCTCTTGCAAGCTGCGCCGTCTTGAACGAGGTCAGGGTTTTGCCCGAACCGGTAGTGTGCCAGATGTAGCCTCCTGCCTTTCTAGAACCTTCCCAATGATGGTTCAAGGCAATCGTGATACGCTGGATAATACTCTCAGTAGCAGCTATCTGGTAGGGGCGCATCACCAGCAGTTCTTTATCTACATTGAACACACAATATTTGGTAAGAATTTCGAGCAGCGTACGTTTAACGAGGAAGGTCTTGGCAAAGTCCTCCAGGTCGCAGATAAGATTGTTTTCCCTATCGCTCCAGTAGCTGGTAAACTCAAACGAGTTGCTCTGAATTTTCTTTTTCTTTCCCTTCTGCTTGTCAGCTTCCTGCTCACGAGCATAGCGGGTTGTATTACTGTAATACTTGGTCTCTGTGCCATTGCTGATGATAAACAGCTGGATGTAATCAAACATTCCCTTGCCTGCCCAGAAGCTTTCACGAGCATAGCGGTTTATCTGATTAAAGGCTTCCCTGATGCTTACACCTCGACGTTTCAGCTCAATATGAACGAGTGGCAGACCGTTCACCAAGATGGTTACATCATAGCGGTTGGCATGGGTTCCACCAGCGGGCACGTACTGGTTGATAACCTGCAGATTGTTCTTGAACACGTTATCTTTATGGATAAGATGAACATTGGTTTTTATACCGTTGTCTCGTTCTATTTCTACTGCGGTATTTTCCTTTTGAATCATGCCGGCCTTATCTTCCATCGTGAGCGTTTCGCTAGTCAAAATATCCAGCAGGCTTTGCCACTCCTTGTCAGAGTATTCTGTATCGTTTGCCTTGCCCAGCTGTATGCGCAGGTTCTCCAGCAATTCTTTCTCATTGTGTATGGAAGGATATTCGTAACCTTGTCTTTGCAGCTGTTCGATAAGCCAGCGTTCAAGTTCCTGCTCGCTTTGGTAAGCATTACCATTCTTCCTTGATGACTCGTATTTTGCCACCACGGTACAATAGTCTTGCTCTGCTATGATTTTATAACTTTCTGCCATAACGTTATTAATAAAAGAATTTATTCAAATGTCAGCAACTTTTCTCTGTAGTATTCATACTGCTTCTGGCGTAGCTCTATCATCTGCTCCAGCTTCGAGATGTAGGTCTCGAATGTGTCGAGGATGGAGGCGATTTGGCGCTGCTGTGCAAGTGGAGGAAAGGCGAATGAGAAAGAAGCCATAGATTCACCAGACACCCTGACTACCTTTGCACCAGTTGCAGCCTTTTGCTTTTGTTTGGCAAACATTTCTGTCTGAAATAAATATGCCATGTATTTTGGATTTTGATCATGAGAATAGCGAAAAGAATCACCACTATAGGCAACATCACCATCTCCAAACCATACAGCAGCTTTACAACAGGCTTTTACATCCTCGCTGGTAGTCGCTATCAACAAGTCGCCATAACTTGCTTTTTGTAGTTTTTTCGCAAGATCTTCTTCGCAAAAGGATTTTGTCTTATAAATGCATGTTTTATAATACGTATGAATCTGCCCATAATGGACACATGGAAATCCTTTGTCCCTAAAATCAGACTTTTGAAGACCATTTCCTCTTGTGAATGTTCCAATCTCGCCTAGTGTTTTTATTTCCCAGCTTTTTTGAGGAGCCAGCAACTTTTCTCGATAATACTCCATCTGCTTCTTCCGCATCTCTACTTCCTGCTTCATCTTGTCGATGAGCGAGGTGAAGGAATCAAGAATAGAGACTATCTCCTTTTGAATGTTAAGCGGAGGTAGTGGAATCTCTATATTTTTAATCCTTTCAAGGTTCAAACTTGTTAATGCCCCTTGAGCACTATTTCTTAGCTGCAGATATTTTGTTGCCAGATAGAAATACAAAAACCTATAATCAAGTTGACTATTTGTTTCTAAAGCACATACCGATTGATTGGCAGCCATTTCAGCCTCAATGGTTGCTACTTTAGCCACCGTAGCTCCGGTCATCGCCATTACAACACTTTTAGGTCGTATCAACTTTGCAGAAGAATTCTCAAGTCCTTCTTGGCTGATATTTCTTTCAGATCTAAAGATTCTGTTAAAGTCTATCTCTCCAGAACGAATCCAAGGAATATTTCCGTCATAATACTGCTCTTTAGACGTTAAAGGAGTACCGCCAGAGAAAATTGCAGAACAACAATCTTTCAGTTTTATCCTTTTCACGTTTTTATATTCCTGCAGTCTTATCATTTCATTAATCCTATTCATAGTTCTTTAATCATTTCATCCAACTCAACTGAGCGATTTCTTACATCCTTGCTCAATGCTTCTATCTCTTCATTCAACGCCATAATATCAATCACTTCCCTTTTATCTTCTTTCTCTACATACGAAGAAACGGAGAGGTTGGCACCATTGGCTAGAACTTCATCGTTGCTAACGAGCTTAGTGAAATATTGTTTTTCCTTGCGCTCCTGATAAGCATTTACTATTCTGTTTTGGTTTTCATCCTCCAGCTTGTTCTTATCGCCCTTCTTCTCACATTCCTCCGAAGCATCCACAAACAATATATTATTGTCTTTCTTATTCTTCTTGATAACAATAATGCAAGTGGCAATACCTACGCCAAAGAAAAGATTGGCAGGAAGCTGAATCACCGTATCCACGAAATTGTTCTTGATCAGATATTCGCGGATTTTCTTCTCTGCTCCACCACGATAGAGTACTCCAGGGAACTCAACAATGGCGCAAGTACCAGTTTCGCTAAGATGGTAGAGCATGTGCATCGTAAAGGCAAGGTCTGACCTCTGTATAGGAGCCAGTACACCAGCAGGACTGTATCGTACATCATTAATCAGAATCGTGTTATTCTTTCCCTCCCAACTCTTGGAGTATGGCGGATTGCTCACGATAGCATCAAACTTCATTCCAAGATGATGAGGAGTTGTAAGCGTGTTGCCCAACTGAATATCAAACTTGGCATAGTTCACATTATGCAGAAACATATTGATGCGACAGAGATTATAGGTTGTAGGATTGATTTCCTGACCATAAAACTCAATATCCGATGCTTTTTCACCTACATATTTCACAAACTTCATCAGTAAGGAACCCGAACCGCAGGCTGGGTCATAAACCTTCTGTATATTCGGATTGTTGCAGCAGGCTATGCGGGCAAGCACTTCACTCACTTCCTGTGGCGTAAAATATTCACCACCACTTTTACCAGCCTTCGATGCATACATCTGCATCAGGTATTCGTAGGTATCGCCTACTGTATCAATACTGTTGTCTGTAAACGTCTTGCTGAGCTGCATATCCCGTACCTTGGTCAACACCTTGGAAATGCACTTGTTACGCATTTCTACAGAGTTGCCTATACGAGAGCTGTCAATGATGAAATCAGAGAAAAGTCCTTTTACCTGCTCCTCGCTATCAGTACCGGCAGCACTTGCCTCAATAGAACGGAACACTTGGGCTAGCGTTTCATTAAGGTTGACATTCTTTTCTGGTGAAGCTGCTACATTCTGAAACAATTGACTTGGCAGAATAAAGAAACCCTTTTCCTGCACCATCATTTCGCGAGCCTCCTTTGCTTCTTCATCTTTCATTTTAGCATAATCAAAATCCTTGATTCCGGCAGCAGCCTGCAAATTATTAATGTAGTCGGTAAGGTTTTCTGAGATGTAACGATAGAATATGGCACCCAAGACATAAGCCTTGAATTCCCATCCATCAACAGCACCTCTCAATTCCTCGGCAATACTCCAAATCGTTTTATGAAGTTCTTCTCGTTCTTTATTGTATGTTCCCATAATAAATATGTTTAGTTTTTTACGAGCACAAGTTTCCAGTCCTCATTCTGCAGAACGAGGGAGCCCTGGGTGTCCGTAATGTTGAATATCTGATTATCTATCTGTATTTTGTTCTCCTTTATTAAATAGGTGTAGTTACCGCAAGCAACGTTTTCGGTGGTTGTTTGGGTAATTTTACCGTTTGAATCGAATTGGTTCACTTCCTTCGTTTCGGAGAAATAAATAGCGTCTGAGGTGAAACGGCAGAACAATGGAGCCTCATTTACGTCGATAAAGAGGCTTCCAACGCGCTGATAAACTGCTGAAATCTGCCAATTATGGGCTAAAAATGTGGTTTCGTAATCAAAAACCTTCTCTTTTTCCGTTTCTTCGTCGCTAGAACAGGCGGTGGAAGAAAGCATAAAAAAAGCGATTATTATCATATAAAAATAAGATAATATTCGCCTGCAAGTAAGTACATGAAGAGATTGAGTTAACTTTGCATGAGCAAAATTACCCCCCTAAAACGCTGTGTGTCAGCTTATTATAGCATTCTGTCATATCATAAATCTTTTGTAGTATCTAGCTTTTGCACTATTGCTACGTTAATATTTTATATTCTTTCAGGCAAAGATAATAAATCTTTTGGAACTCTCCTAATTTTATCACGTTATTTAACGGAAAAACAAAGAAAAAGCGAAAAAAATGAGGCTAAGAGTTCTTTTTAAAGCTATTTTCGAGAGCAAAATGAGAGAAAAGTAAAGTGATAACAACTCAAAAAGAGTGGCGATATATATATACATTCAAGAATTTAGTAAAAAGCACGACACATTTTATATGGTATGTTTCAGAATAGATAGGATTTCGATACTAGTTTTAGTAACCTTTAAGAGTATTACAAATGATATAGCAAACAGATTCTAACAACTGATATATCAAGCTTTTACGCAATTATCCATCATACTGCAACTCATTTCATTCTACCTCAGAATCCGGTCATTAATGCCCGGTCATTTTCGGTCATTAAGGTTTTTCGGGGGGCGAAAAAAAGCTATAATATAATATTAAAATATTTAATATATATTATAGGGGCTAAATGACCGGAAGTGATTTTTCTTAATGACCGATAATGACCGGTCACTAATGACCGGATGCAGCCCGTTGACACTACTCTCCTCACTACCTTCGAAATGCTGCTTTTCACAAGATTCCGGAAAACTGAATTCAAGTTGCCGGAAAAGTATTGCTTCCTACAACGCTTTTTCGTACCTTTGCACCAGCAATCGAAAGAAAGCTATTTTGTACCTAAAGGCGGTCATCTATGAAGACCGAGACAGGGAACAAAAGATGACAGGCGCCGGTCATCAATGAAGACTCTGAAAAGGACAAGAAAAGCATCTGGGAAATTGTGATTTAATAAACACTTTAACACACACATAGTATGATTAATTACAGCATCGTAATGCGTAGCGTGAACGCAAATCTTCTGGAAATC
>OBCH01000255.1_pt1 | contig 12819 bp, 10 predicted proteins | sample 1495941 | NCBI WGS metagenome assembly OBCH01 (sample SAMN03418276, study PRJEB22391) | human gut metagenome | biome: human-gut; feature: organic feature; material: feces | host: Homo sapiens | place: Tanzania | collected 2013-01
AGTCTTCGTAAGGTTACGAGCATCACCTAATTCTATGTTAATGTTGTGCTTTTGTCCTACACCTGTATGAAGAGGCTTTGCCATCCAATCTGTATCAAGACCTTCAAGTGCCAACTTATAGCGCTGATTGTAGAGAGTAGTTAAAGTTTGTTGCTGGCTCGCTGTTCCACCATTATAATAAGCTGAATTAATGTCATATAGCCCCTCAAACTTCTCCACTTGCAATTTTTCCATTGCATTTGTCATATCATAACTAGAAAGGTCTGGAATTTCCAAATCCAAGCTACCATTATAAGTTATTCTTGCTTCAGTTCCAGCCAAACGCTTAGTCTCTATAACGATGACTCCATTAGCGGCTTTGCTACCATACAGAGCTTTAGCAGAAGCATCTTTCAAGATGGTTATACTTTCTACTCGATTCATATCAAGGTCTTTGATACGCTCAGCAGATGTTTCGAAACCATCAAGAATAAAAAGAGGTTCGTTAGGTTGATTCTGATAAGTACTTTTCAAGGATGAAGTTTCAACAGGGAAACTAGAAGTACCACGCATGGAAATAGACATACTACCATTAGGATCAGAACCTGATGTGAGATTGTCAGCTATATAAACGGTAGGGTCAAGGTTCTTCAAACTCTGGAGAATGTTTTGATTGCCTACACGACGCAAGTCATTGCCAGAAACCGTAGTTGCTGAACCCGTAAAACTTTCAGCCTTTCTGGTATAAATTCCAGTAACAACAACATCGTCAAGAACTTGTTTGTCTTCTTCAAGTTTGATGACAATATTATCTATGCTCTTTCTACAGTTGACAAAATACGAAGTCGTCTTCATTCCAAGATATGAGACTACCAAAGTTTGTCCTTTTCCTTGACTTAGATTCAACGAAAAATGACCATTAGCATCAGTTGCGACACCAAAGTCTGGACTTCCAGCAACCTGTATAGTTGCAGAAGGTATTGTTTCACCTTTGCTATCTATTACTTTACCAACAATAGATACAGTAGTTAGTGCATCTGTTGATACATTCTGAGAAACCTCATCCTTCAATTTCACAGAAACGAAGCCATTATGCTGTGTATAGACTACAGGAAGTCCTTTGAGTACTTGCTTTAGAGCATCAGTTACATTTGAGGCTTTGACATTTGCATTTACTCTGTACTTTTCCAAGTCTTCGTATGAAAAAATGATTTTCGTACCAAATCTTTCCTCAATTTTCTTCAAAACTGAAGTCAAAGGCTTAGAGTTGATTACTTGCTCATACTTTGCTTGATGATTTTGGGCATCTATATACCCCCCCGATAAAGTCGGTGACATTAATGCAAAGCACGTCAAAAAAAGAAGTTTCTTCTCTCTCATATCTGCACTTTTAGAATATTACTACTATGGAACAATACTAGTTCCGTTTTTAAATTATGCAAGTATGACGTGTCATTTTCCAAACAGGGCACCCTAATTGATATAATTTTTAACCAAAAACTTACTTTTTGAAAGTTTTTGTGCAGAATCTATAATAAACATACACATAATATAAGGAATTCCACTAAATATTGAACACCTTAATACTATTGAAAGTTTTTACCTCCACACTAATATCTAATAGAAACTTCAAATAGTTTCTTAATTACTCCTAAGTCAGTATATATAATCTCTAACCCTTTCATTTATATAAATTAGCTTAAAAATGTTTCGTATTTTACCCAAAAACAACTATTTTTGCATATCTTTGCGTCAAAAAAGAAACATGTCTGATATATTAAATATATTATGCAAGCTAAAGATATTTACCATACAAGAACTAACACAAGCTCTGGATGGGAAAGTTAAATCTGTGGCAAGCCTACTTACAAGGTATAAACAAAAAGGATGGATTATACAAATTCGCCGAAATACCTACTGTATGATAGATTTTGCTTCAGGACTACCAGCTTGTGATAAATTTGAAATAGGTAGCCATTTATCCGCAACGGCTTGTATCAGTTATCACTCAGCCTTGGAATTTCATGGTCTAGCTCATCAACCTTTTAATGAGGTATTTGTAAAAAGTATCTCCCGATTCAATTCATTTTCATTTGATTATACTAGTTATACATATTGCAGGCAATCCACTGAAAACCCTGGCATGATTTCACCTTTAGGCAACCCATACATTAAAGTTACAGATTTGGAGAGCACGCTGATAGACTGCTTCGATCGTATTGACAAGGCTGGTGGTATAGAAGAACTGATGCACTGTATGGAAGGGATTTATATGCTGAATGAAGAGAAAATAAAATATTACCTTTCTATCTACAATAAAAGTTTCTTGTATCAAAAGACTGGTTTCCTCCTTGAACAAATTAAGGACCAAGCAAACATATCTGATGCCCTTATTGAATTCTGTCGAAATAAAAGCGAGAATCATGTAAAATGGCTCATTAATGACGAAGATTCTGATGCCTTTGTCAATAAATGGCGTCTGTATGTTCCTAAAAACTTAAAATATAAAGAAGATTATGAACTCATATAACAAGCAAGCTCTTGACATTCTTGCTAAAGAACAAGGCTTTATCCGTGACAATCTAGAAAAAGTAATGCGACTTGTAGAAATACTCAACTTTTTCCACAACAGCAACCTATTGTCAAAATCTTTGGTATTGAAGGGGGGAACAGCCATCAATTTTACTGTATTTCAACTACCTAGGCTTTCTGTCGATATAGATTTAGATTTTTCCATTGACTGCGACCGTGAATCTATGCTGACCTTTAGACAAGATATAAACCAAGAGATATTCCGATATATGGAGTCTGAAGAATATAAACTTGCACCAAGTTCAAAAAGTCCCCATACACTCGATTCATGGGTCTTCAACTATACCAATGCGGTCGGTAACAATGATGGGATAAAAATAGAAATCAATTATTCAGACCGATGCCATATACTTCCAACAATAGAGGCATCTGTTTCCATTCCATTTCTGAATGATGTAAAAGTGTGCTCATTATCTCCTATAGAGTTGTTTGCGACTAAAATCAATGCACTTATTGGAAGAAGCGCAGCACGCGACATTTACGATGTCTATAATATGATAGAACATCATATTTTCCATACCAAAGAAGAACTAACACTATTAAGAAAAGCTACAATATTCTACTTGACAGTTGGTTCAAGTAGAAAAAGTGACAATACTCCCATCGAATTCTCATCTTTTCCACAAATCGACAAAATCCGCTTTCCACAGATTCGTTCTCAACTCTTACCTGTTTTGAGACATAGCGAATATTTCGATTTTGAAAAAGCCAAGACTAAAGTAAAAAACTTTCTTTCTGACCTATTAGTACTTACAGACAAAGAAAAGGAATATGTGGCTAGATTCAATAACAGAAGTTATCATCCCGAGCTATTATTTGATGATAAAGTTATCATCGAAAGGATACAAAAACACCCTATGGCATTATGGAAAACTGGTCATCACTAATAACCAATTTTCTTTTAATCTCGTAATCACTCTATCACTATCGTATTATCTTTCACCTTCACATTGATATCAGAGGAGGCATTGAGAATTTTCAAGGCTTCATCCAAGCTACCCTTCATATTGCACATATAATGGAAATGCTTGTTGAGCAACTGCTCGTCTCGACAGACCACATTCACATTATACACCCTACCCAACTGCTGCAAGATCGTGCGAAGAGAGGCATTGTCGAAATACAAAATGCCGTCCTTCCAACTGGTGAAGTCCTTGGGATTCACATTCTGCACCATCACACTGCCATGCTCGACATAGGCATCCTGATTAGGAGTAATCGTTACCTTATTACTATTTAAGGATACTTCCACTGAACCTCTTACCAAGGTGACATGCACATCCTCGGCATTATAACAACGCAGGTTGAACTCTGTACCCAACACCTTGGTGGCTACAGAACGGGTCTTGATGACAAAAGGCAACGATGCATCATGATGCACCTTGAAATATCCCTCGCCGCAAAACTCCACATTACGGTTGTCCTTACCAAAATTCTCTGCATACTTCAAGACGCTCTTCGCATTGAGAAAAACCTCTGTGCCATCAGGCAAGATGACATTCTTCTGCTCACCTGCAGCTATCGTTATCATATTATAGACGATGTTCGTACGAGTGTCTTTCTGTATGGTCACCATCGGCGAAGCCGTGTCGGAAGAAACGGCTTGTTCTGTCTTCGCCACCTGACGACTAGTACTCTTCGGCTCATTCCTGGCCATCAAGACAATCAGCAAAGCGATAGCCGCTGCTCCAGCTATCACATACTTGAACAACTGATGCCATTGAATATGAGAGCCTTCCTCCTCTTCCAAGGAAACACTCTCGGAATCTTCCACCTCGGAAAAGAGATGTGTCTTCTCAAATTGACTCCAAGCCGCATCCACATTTGGCACAGAACCAAACTTTCGGTTAGCAGCCTCGTCTAGATCATTGATATCGCACAAGAAATCCATGCCCTCCTCATCTCTGAGCAGTGCTTCCAAACAATCTTCCTGACACATGAGACCATCGAGACTGTCTAAGACTTGTTGTTGAATATTCTGATCTTCCATCGTTTCTTTTTAGTATTTATAAAACGAACTTACTTGAAAATACGACACCTTATTTTCTTTATAATTAGTTACAATACGTTAAGTTTGGTAAAACTAATGAGCTTTAAACTTTTGCCGCATATAACTCAGGGCTTGCATGATGTGCTTCTTGACCGCACTTTCACTGATGCCCAACTCCTCGGCTACTTCCCGATATTTCTTACGCTGTACATAGCACATCGTCACTATCTGCTGGGTACGTGGAGTCAACTCGTCCAAGGAACGCATGATGGTTTGTATCTTCTCTTCATGCAAATCCACCTCTTCGGGATTGAAACTCTGCTTGCCTACTGCCTGTACACTCGCCTGTACATATCGATTACGGATATTTTGCTTTCGGATATAGTCGAGACAGACATTTTTCACCGCCGTCAAGAGATAAGAAGACAACTTGTCCACGTCGCTATCTTGCAATCGACGCCAAACCAGTTCGAAAGCATCAGCAACAACATCCTTGCTTGCCTCGTCATCATGCAAGATGCGCAAGGCAAGATAGTAGGCTTTGCCATAGTTGTCCCTAAATAATTGTTCGAAACTAGCTTTGTCCATTCTCTTCTTATCTTCACTCTCTACAATGGAGACTTGTCCATTGGCCAAATAAAAGTACAGCCTTGCTCTATTTCGAAATAAAACAAGGCTGCACACGATATAAAATTTCGTAAGTTTATTTCACCTGTGAACTAACAGGGTTTCTTACTCCCTTCATGCCTATCAAGAATGCCTTGGCACTACCAAACTTCAAGAACATATCCAAGCGTACTGGAATATGGTTTTCATCATCGGTGACATAGAAGTCCACGATACGCTTGTACTTACCATCCTCATACTCCATATAGGAAAGGCGCAAACAGCGATATTTCACGCCATTGTCTGCCTTGATAGTTTCCTTACCAGAAAATCTTATTTGGGCTGGTGTCCTGCCATTTCCATCGACGATAGGGAATTTGACGACATAACCCTTCTTCCAATTGGTAGGGTCGAAGCTACGGGCACGGAGAAAGATACTCAACATATCATATACGCAGTCATCGTAACTGGCATTCTTCCAATGTTGGGTTCCATCATGCTTTTGACGATGCATCTTTACATGGCACCTGCCGCCAGAATAGCTATAGAAATCCTCATCCACCGTGTATCGCTTGCCTTCACGAGCACCCTTTCTGAAATAGATAGGTGCCATATCGGTACCCACATAGCAAAGCAGCGTATCACGAAGCACGAAGAAATCATCCACCTTCTTGTTGCCACGTGTCACTAGAGACGTACGATAAGCAGGCCTGCCATTCTTGGTAGTCTGAACGATAGACATACTGGCTGTACCCGCCTTGACCCATACAAACTTCCAGTTGTAGTACAAGTTATAAGTGAGAAACTCACCCGACTTGAAAGCCGTATTACGGAAAGTACACTGAGCCGACACCGTAGTGCTGACCATCAGCAGTAAAACTGCTATCCACAATGACTTGATTCTTTTCATAACTCTTATAATTTAGGAATGTACTGTATGCCAAGTTTCTTGGCACGCTGCTCATTCTGGTTCTTAACTTTCTTTTCCTTGTCAGGCTTCTGCTTGGTGATGGCAGCAGGCTTCTGACGAGACAAAGGCGTACTCTTAGGGTCCCAAGACTCTGTGATGTCCCACTTAGCCTTGCACTCTATGAAGTTAGGATAATAATATACATCCTCTGCTTGCTGGTCTTTATCGTAATCGCCCGTATCCCACTTGCCATTATTGTTCTTATCCACTATCAAGCGCATGTAGTACTTCTCTGGCTTCAGATAGTAGAACTCAGCTACACCATTGGAAGCCTTCACTTCCTTGATAACTTGGTCTTGTGCATTGAGCAACTGTACGAGCAATGGCTCATCCTTCAAACTGGTGATGTTGACCAAGAGCGTGCCATATTCATCGAGCGATGATACCTTAAATCCTTGCTTGATGGCTTTCGATGCCAATCCATAGATGTCTTGGAAGGCTGCGGAATCTACTTCCAAACTATATTCGATGTCTGGTCGCCACTCTCCTCTCAATTCATATTCCCTATTTCGATTGGCTATCGGCTGGAAGTCAAATGCCGCTCGATACCATAGGGTATCATGCTTAGCATACAAGTGGATGGCTGATGTATCTGCCTTGGCTAAAGGCGTAGGGAAGGTAAACCGCACATTCTTGTCGGGATCCAACTGAGATGACACGCCCACCTGTACCTGCAATGGTTTGACAGGCATAATGGAGTCGTATGGTTCACCTTTCTTCTTCAGTTTCTCTTGTTTCTTGGTCCAGTCCTCCAATTCCTTATCCAACTGCTTCTTGCGCTTGGCGTATGGCTGCTTGGACAACAATTCCAAGGTATCTAGTTTATCAACCAAAATTCCCGTACTATCTGTCATGCGATATGCCAGTTCCAATCGCAAGGTATCTTGGTTGACCAAAGCTGTATCTCTCAACCAATAAGTTACCGTATCCTTCTTCTCCGTTGGCTCTATGACGAAAGCATCTTTCTCATCGAAATTCAATCCCTTGATAGTTGGTAAGATCGAGTCGCCGTAACTGAAGAAAAGTGAGAAGTTGTTGGCATCCTTACGCTCCGACTTTAGGAAGAAGCGATCGGTCTGCATCTCCGTGAAAGCCTTCAGTACGATGTCATCAGGCAAGAAGTGAGTATATTTTACTTGGTCGATAGACTTGATATGAAGGGAATCGACCCAAGTAGTATCTTGACGAACATCGGGCTTGGAAGATGGTACGATAATGTCATGGCAAAAAGCCAATTTCTCGCTTTTCTGATTGAACATATAGTTGCCATCCATATCCTGGAGAGCATAGATACGATAAGAACCGGGCGCTATGCCCTTGATGACAAAGCGACCACGACTATCTGTACGACTCACACGAAGCATTGGCTTCGTCTTGAAGGCAGAATCGGCTTGGTCACTATACAAGCCCACCAAGATACCCTTGATAGGTTCCAAGTTTTCCGACTCCAATACATAACCAGAAACTTCCAGGGTATCAATTGCCTCACCTGTAGAAAAACTATAGGTAAAGTTACCCATCGGATTGTTCTCATTGTTATCACTGATAGCATCAGAAAAGTCGATGGTATAAGTTGTGTTCGGCTTTAGGGAATCAACCAGAGAGACCGTGATTTTCTTGCCTGCCGTCTTGATTTCCGGTGTTTCTAATTGTGGAGGAGACACGACCACCTTCTCTGAAGGGTTATCAAGTTTGATAAACTCATCGAAATAGATGTTCACCTTCTTGCTCTTCACATTGATTCCACCATCGGCAGGATCTGCTCCGATTACCTTAGGAGGTGTCTCATCATACCAACCGCCATCAGGCTGTCCCATCTTGGCACAAGAAGCCAGCAACAGAAAAGCAAGCAGATAGAGAGGAACCAACAACGAGTTTTCCCTCTTCATCTTGTACATTGAAAAACGATTCAAAAACTTTCTCATGAATACTTACCTTTCTGCTTTATCTCATTAAAGAGATATGATACATTATTATATATATACTCATATTAGTTCATCTGTAGCATCTCATCGATATTCTTTCGACTATTGCTCAGACGAGGTATCTTATGCTGACCACCCAACTTGCCCTTGCTCTTAAGCCAATCATTGAAGAGGTTAGGACGAGCCTTGACAATCTCCAGGTGCTGGAGTGTCACATCATGGAAGCGCTTAGCCTCATAGTCACTGTTGATTTCCTGCAATCGCTTGTCGAGCAAGGAAGCAAACTCATCCAAATTTTCCGGTTCCTTGGAGAACTCTATCAACCATTGGTGACGGCACTTGGCATTGCTGTCCATATAGACTGGAGCCGCTGTATATTCAGCCACTTGCGCACCGGTCTTCTCACAAGCATAGTGCAATCCCTTCTCGGCATTGTCCATAATCAATTCCTCTCCAAAGGCATTGATGAAGTACTTGGTACGTCCAGTGATAATAAACTTATATGGATTCTTGCTTGTAAACATCACTGTATCTCCAATGAGATAACGCCACAAGCCGCAAGAAGTGGTGATGACCATCGCATAGTTCTTGCCCACCTCGATACCCTGCAAAGGCACTATCGTAGGATTGTCTGTCCCAAACTCATCCATCGGGATAAACTCATAGAAGACATCATAGTCTATCATGAGCGACATCGCTGGGTCGCTAGGATCGTCTTGAAGTCCGAAGAAGCCCTCGCTGGCATTATAAGTTTCCATATAGTGCATACTTGGCGAAGTGATGAGCTGCTCATACTGCTTGCGATAAGGAGTGAATGCGATGCCACCATGGAAGAAAACTTCCAAGTTAGGCCATACTTCCTCTAAATGCTTCTTGCCAGAGAGTTCCATGACACGTACCAATACGCTGAGCATCCAACTAGGAACACCCGAAATATTGGTCACGTTCTTATTCATCGTCTCACGGGCAATGCGATCACGCTTCACCTCAAAGTCACTCAGAAGAGCGGTTTGCTTCTTAGGTACACGCACCATATTGGCAAGAGGATTGATATTCTCGATGAGAATGGCACTCAAGTCGCCGACCAAACTGCCAGATACATTGTAGTTAGGTGAATGGCTACCACCGAGTATCAAACTCTTTCCATCGAAAATCTTGCTTTTCGGATTGTTACGAAGATAATAAGCCACGGCATCGAATCCACCTTTATAGTGAATACCATGCAAGCCATCATGAGAAACAGGTATGAACTTACTCTTGTCATTGGTGGTACCAGAAGACTTAGCATACCATTTCACGGTTCCAGGCCAGAGAACATCCTGCTCTCCGTGGCGCATACGGTCGATATCCCCTTTCAGTTCCTCATAGGAATTGACAGGTACATTTTTAGCGAATTTCTCGTAACTATCAGTCGTATTTAGTAGATGCTTAACGCCATATTCTGTATTTTTGCCCTTATTGATAAGGTGCATAAGTACTTTATGCTGCATATGTTCTGCATCATAAAGGTACTTCTCCAATTCCTTCTGGCGAGGTTTGAAGACGTTGCTTACTATACTTGTTAAACTCATATATGATATTAATATCTTTTGAGTTGCAAAATTAACCTAAACTTTTCACATAGAGAAAGTTTTTACTATTTTTAATATTAAATATATGCCTTTCAAAAGAAAAGAAGAATGACTAAGGCTCGGAATTCGCACTTTTTATTCGTAATATAGCTTATTTTTCTTCAAGTCAATATAAAAATTCCCTTTAAAGAACGAACCATTGATACTACCAAAACTGTTTTTAATAGAGATATTTTTCATGATAGGAATAAAATGATTAGGAAAGTACTTAGTACCTATCTTTAACTTATCATATCTGATAGCTTTATAGCTATCCAAATAGTCATTATAAACATCTATCAGTTTCACCTTCGTTTGTTTGCAAAACTCATCCAGATACTTACTTGGATAAAACTCTATCAACTCTACAGAACCAAGGTCTAACCGTAAATTCCCCTTTAAGTTCCACACCTTTCCATCCTGTCGGATATTCATTGGCACTTTCATTGTAAGTGAAGGATAAACGGAAGTGATATCAAACTTGCTCAGTTTGGTAGTATCCAAGGCATTCATATCCACAAATGCCAACTTTTGCTTGGTAAAATTAATATTGATAACGTTCTTGGTCGAGTCGGAAATGTTGAAGAGATTCTGCACTGTGAGTTCCGCATTAAACGGATAAGAGTTTTCTAACACAAAAATATTGCCCACAAAGCAAATATCTCCCACATTAAATTTTCCCACTAGAATGTCTTTCACAAGGTAATCTTTGCTAAAACACTTTACGAAGTGCACCTTCAACTTGGACTTTGTAAAAGAATGGTTAGTAAATAGTTTATTAAAGTCATGCTCCTTGATATAAAAGCCAGATGCACTAGAGGTTATCAAAATATCATTGAGTTTCGTGCCATTAATTGACGCACTCATATAATAACGACTTTTCTCAGTATCCTTCTGATACACTCTAAACTCAGTCTGTGCATCTAGATGCAAACTAAACAAACAGACTAATAACAAAATAAAACTGCGCATAATTGATATTATTTTAATTAGTAATTTTATTTCTAATGTAAATTATTCCTTTTAGTAATTGAAAGGCTTGATTTAAAAGTCAACCATCCACCAGTAAAAGGAACTAATTGCCTAATACCTAAAGATAACTCTGAATTTGCATAAGTCCTACTTCGATAAACATATGAACCATCATTTTGCGATACCATACTTATTGACTTTTCATAACTTGGCACGGATGCATGAAGACTGATTTGGGGTAAGACCTGAGAATGGAAAGTTTTATGAGTAAGTTGCTTAATAGAAGTCTCTCGCATTTCTTGTAAATACTCACTAGTATTCTCTACTCGACTTAATGCCTCCCCTAATGTATAATAAACATCTTGAGCTAAAGCAGAAATAGCACCCAATAGTAACAATACAGAAACAGATACTCTCAACATATAACTTTAAAATAAATACAGTTCACACTCACAAGAATGCAAGCATGAACTGTAAAACTAACAAACTATGCATTATACTTTCTAATCACAGTTAGACAGATATAATTTCTTATAATGACAAATACAAATCTATTATCTAATCCAAATTCTCCCTTTCTCTTTAGAATGCTTCTTTAATTTTTCCGATTCTTCATTATATTTTTGTATAAAAGTATGAAGTTGCTTTTGAGACTTTGTTTTAATTAGTATCAAACCACCCATCCGAGGATAGAAATACTTTAATATTTTCGGGTCTTTCACTATATCTACAGACTCAATATCATCTTTAGAAATGCTATCTAAAGATTGAACTTCAATCCCATCAACCAAAAAGACAGGGATATCAAAAGAAGACGAATCTTTCGAATTTTGAGCAAAAGAAGATTGGCATATGAATTTTGTACTATATTTTTTTATTTGTACAAGTGACATTGGGAAAGAGGCATTTATATAACCACCAGCAAGATTGCTATCAACTACAAGAGGTTGCCTCAATAGAATTTTATTAATTTCTCGCATTTGGAAATTAGAAAAACAATCAACAACCTTGCGATTAATAGAGTAGTATAAATCAACAAATTCTCCAGTGGCAGGGTTTATACGATAATTACATATTAAAGGTACAACTCCTACATGAATAAAGTTGTTTAGCTCTTCCTTTGAAAATAATGGAATTATACTATCCATGGCTGACATCATTTGATTATTTATCATATTGACATATTCTTTAACTTGCCAAGGTTCTAATAATCTAGCTTTTTTATCAGCAACACCATCTTTGACTGCATTTTTAGATAGTACTCTAACTTTAATACGAGATTTTTGCACATCGTATTTTCCTTCCCAACATACAGAATCTGTACCAGAAGAAACGGTTGTCCCTTCTCTTTTCAAATCTACACCTTGGGCATAGAGATTGCACACTCCTAATATGGCTATAAAGACTAAATTTAATAGTTTTTTCATTTTTTATTCTTTTGGTTTATGCAAAAATACAAAATAAAAGGTTAGACTAGCCCAACTTTTCGTTAAATAAATTTAAGTAGCTGATTATAATCAGCTACTTAAATTTTACAGACCTAAAAAATCAAAGAAATCATCCCAACTCCACTCATAATCAGATTCTAACTCATCATTGTAGCCATCTATATCCTTATGTGCATCTTGAAAATCTTGGAACCAATTCATAATGTTCTCCTTAAAATACTCCCTATCAAATGTATCTCTATCATCAAAACAATTAATGACAAAATCTCTCCATTCATTAGCTTTATCTTCGGAATCGATATCTAATGTTGCGCCAAAGCCATGACCACCATTTTTAAGCATGTCAGCATAATCAGCAATATCCCCTAATGCTTTCTCTTGAAATTCCTCTGCAGAGCGAGAATTGCCATCAAGTATTCCCATCGCATCTTGTGCTGCATGGATTAACTCTCTTGTTATTACATTTGCATCAGTACTTGACGTTGTTATAGTTTTATTTTCTGAATTATAAGACGCTGGTCCATTATGAGAATTTTTGAAATTAGGATCGTAAACAATCGTCACATTACCTTCTTTTATAAACTTTTGGACATTCTCTGGAAGTTTCCCTATTGTTTTCTCCAATTCCTTAGGTATGTCATCTTTTTCTTTATCGTCCTAGCCATTATCAGAGTCATTATCATTGCTACTTCCATCATTCTCCAAATCTTAATCAAATCCAAACCAT
>OBCH01000261.1_pt1 | contig 12644 bp, 14 predicted proteins | sample 1495941 | NCBI WGS metagenome assembly OBCH01 (sample SAMN03418276, study PRJEB22391) | human gut metagenome | biome: human-gut; feature: organic feature; material: feces | host: Homo sapiens | place: Tanzania | collected 2013-01
AGGAGGCGCTGATTGCAAGGAATTTAAAGGCTATGGCTTTTTCGTGCAAAAGGCACTTTGGGAAGAGTATAGGCAGTTTGGCGTGGGCGAGGGACACGATTTGGGTGAATTTGACACTTATCACCGTGTGCGTGGTTTGCGCTGGCCTGTGGTAAATGGCGAGGAGACAAAGTGGCGTTTCAACACTAAATTTGACTACTACGCTAAAAAAGCCGCCGATGAGGCTGGCACGCCAAATATGCCTTTTGCCTTTTATGGCAACAAGGGCGCGCTGCCAAAGGGCGATTTGAAAGCCGCTTTTGCCGCAGCTGAGGGCAAGGAGCAAGAAAAGGTTTCTTGTAAAAACAAGGTAAAAATCTTTTTCCGTCCGTTTATGAAAGCCGTTGAACGCCCTGATGACAACTATCCTTTCTGGCTTTGCACGGGGCGTGTTTTGGAGCATTGGCATACTGGCACGATGACTATGCGTGTGCCTGAGCTTTACCGCGCTGTGCCTGAGGCTTTGTGCTACATAAACGAGCAAGATTGCGCGAAGATGAATTTAAAGCAAGGGGATTTTGTTTTCATCGAGTCAAGACGAGGCAAAATCAAAGCCAAAGTCGATATGCGCGGACGCAACAAACCGCCTGTGGGACTTGTCTATGTGCCTTTCTTTGATGAAAATGTCTATATCAACAAGCTTTGCCTTGACGCCACTTGTCCGCTGTCTGGCGAGACGGATTTTAAAAAGTGCGCTGTAAAGATAACAAAGGCGTAAAATGTCTGATAGACGAGAATTTTTTGCTTCATCACTGAAAATGCTCTGTCTTTGCGCTGGCGGGGGCTTTTTAGCCGCCCTTGCCGTGCAACGCAAGGACAAGTATTTTTTGCGTCCGCCGGGTGCTGAAAACGAGCAAAGGTTTTTAAGCCTTTGCATTCGCTGTGGGCTTTGCGTAGATGCTTGTCCTTATGACACGCTCAAACTTGCAAATTTAAGCGATTTAGCACAAAACGGCACACCCTTTTTTGAAGCAAGAAAAACACCCTGTTACCTTTGTGATGACATACCTTGCATAAGAGAATGCCCCACAAACGCCCTTGATAACAAATACCTTAAAAAAGAAAAGGGTATTTTCGAGGTGAAAATGGGAACAGCTGTTGTTGATACGGCAAACTGCATAGCCTACTGGGGTTTGCGCTGTGAGGCTTGCTACCGCGCTTGTCCTTTAATCGACAAGGCGTTAAAAGTAGAGACAAAGCACAACGAACGCACGGGCAAGCACGCTTTGACCGTGCCTGTGGTGGATAATGATTATTGCGTTGGTTGCGGCAAGTGCGAGCGCGCTTGCGTTACCGAAAAAGCCGCGATAACCGTGCTGCCACAAGGCTTTGTTTTAGGGCGAGGCGGCAGCAACTATGTGCGAGGCTGGGACAACAAAGGCGAGGAGCGTTTAAAAGACGCGCCAAAAGACTTGCCTTTGCCAAAGCAAAACCAACGAGCTTTGGACTATCTAAATGAGGAGGATTTGTGATGAATTTAATGCTAAAACACAAATATCTCATTTTAAGACGAGTGCTACAAATAGGCGTTTTAGCCTGCTTTGCCTTTGGTGCGAGCCTTTTCGTGCAAGGCAATCTCAGCTCATCGCTGTGGTTTAGTGTTGTGCCTTTGAGCGACCCTTATGCGGTGCTGCAACTCTTATGCGCTGGACTAGCTGTGAGCGCAGGCGCACTAAGCGGCTCTGTTTTGCTTGGGGCTTTGCTGATACTCGCCTTTTATGGCTTGTTTGCGGGGCGTGCGTTTTGCGCTTGGGTTTGCCCTGTGAATTTAATCGTGGATTTTGCCGCCTTTGTGCGTAAAAAGCTTGAAATTCAAGGCTCAACGCTCATTTTAAGCAAAAATGTCCGCTATTATTTGCTCGCATTAAGCCTTTTGCTCTCGTTTGTCCTTGCTACACCAGCCTTTGAAAGCATCTCTTACATAGGCATTATCCAAAGGGGAGTCATCTTTGGCACGATTTCGTGGCTGATGGTGGCTTTTATCATCTTTGTCGTGGATACATTTTTAAGCCCAAAAGCACTTTGTTCGCACCTTTGTCCTTTGGGCGCATTTTACGCGCTAGCGGGGCATTTTGCGCTTTTAAAAGTCAAATACGACTCCGCTAAATGCTCCAAATGCTTTAACTGCGTCAGCATTTGCCCCGAAAAGCAAGTGCTGTCGATGATAGGCAAGCAAAGCGGGCGCGTAAATTCAGGCGAATGTATCCGCTGTGGGCGTTGCGTTGAAGTTTGCAACGATGACGCTTTGAATTTCAGTATCTTAAATTTACAAGGAGAAAAAAATGACAAATAAAATCGTGTTGGCCTTTGCCCTAGCTTTGAGCCTTTGTTTTGTCGCTTGCGATAAAAAAGAAAAAGAGCTGAGCGACAGCGAAATAGGACTTCGTAAAAGTAGTGTGGAAAATGAAAATTCAGTTGCTTTGCTTGGCGATGTGAATTACACAGGCGTGCAAGCGGGCGAGTCTGTCGTGTTGGAACGCTCTTTTGAAAACGCTCCGCCACTTGTGTCGCACACTATGGAGGAAATGCTGCCCATCACAAAGGACAACAATATATGCCTAACCTGCCACACCAAAGAGCTTGCAGCGGATATGAACACCAAACCAGCCCCAGCGAGCCATTATTTTGACTTTCAGGCGAACAAACCAAGCGGCGATACCGTGAGCAACGAGCGCTTTAACTGCGACCAGTGCCACATAGCACAAACCGATGCTAAACCGCTTGTAGGCAACAAATTCCAAGCCGTTTTCACGAGCGAAGCCCTAAAAAAAGGCTCTGACTTTATGGAAAGCGCGCGTGATGGTGTCGTGGAGGAAAAAATCAAAACCTACGGGGAAGGCAAATGATAAGGGCTTTTGTCCTTTTTTTAGCGTTGTTTTCTTGCGCGAGTGCGCTTGAATTCAACGCTAATATCATCGCCTTTAAACACGAGCAAAACGCCTTGCTTTTCGGCACGGACAAGGGCGAGCTAATAAGGCTTGACTTGCAAAGCAAGAAACCCCAGCTTTTATGGCACTTGCCCGACATACAAAACCACTACGAAAAGGGGCTTAAAGCTCGAATTTTTAGCGTTGATAGCCTAAAAAGCACCTTTTTGCTTGTAAGCGAGGGGGATTTTGGCTCGCAAAATGTGTCTTTGTGCCAGAATTTGACGCTCAAAGCAAAGGCAAACTGCGCTACCATAAAATCGCCCTTTGCAAATATCAAAAAAGCCTTTTTGCTTGACGAGCGCACCGCACTTTTTGTGCTGTTAAGCTCTGAGATAAAACTTGTGGATTTAAGCGGCTTTGCAAGCGGGCAAAATTCACAAAACGCCACGCAAAATTCGCTAAATTTAGCCACGCAAAAGGAATTTCAGTTTTCTACTACTAGCCTAAATGACGCTGCTTTGAGCGAAGATAGGCAAAATTTGCTTGTGGCGAGCGAAAGCGGCGAACTGCAAGTTTTTGACACAAAGGCGTGGCGGCTTTTAGCAAACTACGACAAAATCAACAAAGACACGCTTGACCAAGTGGATTTTAAAGGCGGCGTGGTGCTGAGCTGCGGCAAAGAAAAGCGTATCGGCATAGTGCGAAAGGGCGAGCAAAAATTCTTGCAAAAAGACTTTCTCACTTACAGCTGCGCTTTAAGCCCAAGCGGCGACACAGCAGCCTTTGCGAGCTTTGCGGCAAATTCACAAAACGCGCTTGAATTCATCAGCACAAAGGACTTGAAAACCCTTGCTTTGCTGAATGAGGGCGATTTTTTTGCTAAATTTATCATCTTTTTAGACGAGCAAAATTACGCGCTTATCAGCGGAAAAAGCGTTGTTTTTAAGAGTTTATCGAAAGGAAAATGATGAACATATCAAGCGTTTTAATCATCGCCAAAGAGGCACACCATCAGGCTTTGCGCGAGGACATAGCGAAAATAGAGCATTGCTCTGTGGAGCTTGTGGAGGGCGAAAAACTCATCGTGCTGATAGAAAGCGAGAATTTAAACGATGAACTTAAAGCCTACAAAGCCCTTGAAGCCCTTAAAAACACGAGTGCCGTGAGTATGGTGTTTTCGTATCAGGATTTAGATGAGGACATAAAAAACATTAAAGGCGAAGTGCCAAAAAGCCTGCAAGATAACATAAAAGCCGAAAATATCAAATACCACGCCAGCATTGTTGATGAGCATTAAATTCACGCTAAATTCACAATGACAGCGAAACTTTGTCATTTTAAGCAAAGTGCCTTAGCACAAAGCGAAAATCCACGCTTTGAATTTATGGATACTTCGGCTAACGCGCCCCAGTATGACAAAAAAGTCGCAATGACAAGCAGATAAAGCAAAGCTTAAACACTTAAAATTTCAGCTCTCACACAAAGCCAAAAGCACCAAATCCCCAAAAATCCGAGCCAAAAACATATAACAAAATTTAAACCATTCATAAATTCAACCTCTCAACAAAGGCAAAGTTACAAATTTACTACAATTTCAGCATTTAAGCAAAGTTTAAAATTTGAAGCATTTACGCATTCAGCTCTCGCACACACTCAAAGCCGCCAAAGCTCAAAATTAGGTATCATTTTAGTTTATAAATTTTTACACACGCGCACAAAATCCTAAAATTTCAGTCTCACAAAATACAAAAAATCGCGTAAGTGTTTCAAAAAGTAACGAAAAATACCAAATTTTTGCAAAATTTGCAAAAAATTGTTAATTTTTAGCAGTTTAAGGAAACTTTAAGCTTTTTTTGGGGTGGGGGCGGGGTTCTGTGTTATAATAGCATTTCTATTTCGTTTAAAAACAGCGTTCTTTGAATTTAGCACGATTTGCCAGCAGCACGCTTTGTGCCGTGTTTTACGCACGAGATTAAGAAAAGTTTCAAGGAAAGTGAAACGATGATTTAAGCCCTATAAAACGGGTTTTAAAAGGTATGCAAGACATTTTCACGGCACTTTGCGGGCGTTGGTAGCGAGTGAAAGTCCGTTTTTGCGGGCTTTTTGCTTGCTTTGCCACTGCAAAATCGCCGCAAAGCAAGCGTAGAGCAGCCGCAAGTAAGGGCAAGGCTTAAATTTGCGAGTGTTTGCAAGTTTGAGTTAGCACAAAGGCTTATAGCAATGGGCTTTTGTCCTTGTGAGTCTTTGCGAAAGGCGACTCAATGGGTTGCAAGGCGCAAGCCACAGCAAAAAAATCCATAGAATTTAAGATACGCTTTAAATTTATGGATACTTCGGACTTTGCCCTCAGTATGACAAGGTAAAGAGTTTTTGGATACTTCGCTACGCTCAGTATGAACTATTTGTGTCAAATATAGATATATGGTAAAAAGGGCTTTTGAAGCGTTTTTCTTGCCACAAATTGCCACACTTTTGTGTCAATTATAACATTTGAAAGTTAATTCAAAATAAAAACTTAAAAACCTATTAAACAAATACTTGTAAAATATCTTTTTACCATACTTTCAAACTTAATTTTTAAAACCTTAAAAAATTTTCTTTAAGTTTCGTTTAAGATTTTATTTCTTAATATATAGTGCTTTAAGGGCATTGCTCCCCCATAAACACCCTTTTTTAAAATTTGCTACTATATATTCATTTTATTTATACAAAGGATTTTCTATAGACAATGAAATCTACAACAAGGCACAAGCACAAGAAAAAGCACAAATGCTTAAAGATATGTGGAATGAACTAACAGGCTATGAAGAAGATAGCTTTACTCCAAAGCTTTTTGAATCGATTGATAGGCTTACAAACGAGGCTTTGCCACAAGATGAGGCAGAGCAAATAGTGCAAATGCTCAAAAACAATCTCAATCTTAACGATGACATAGATTATCTTTTTAACTACAATCAAAAAGAGCTTTCTCAAAACAACGAGCAAGAGAATTTAAACGAAAATTCGCAAAAAACAAACGAAAACACAAATTCACAAGAACAAACAAACGAAAACACCCAAAACAAAGACAATTCACAGCAAAACACCCAAGAAAATGCCAAAAATTCAGCAAATTCAAACGAAAATGAGAATTCAAAGACGGAAGATTACTCAAATTTTGACAAAAGAACGGCTTACGAGCAAGGCTTAAATGGCTTTGAAAAACTTCGTGAGGCATAGAAAAATTAGTGCAAAAAATTCAAAAGCAAGCACCAAATTTTGAGAAAAACTATGCCACGAGTTTTAAACAAGCAATGGATATTATCAATGAAAAAGGCAACATAAACGAAAACACGCAGTTTCAAAGCAGGAGCGTGTCGCAAAGCAAACAGCTCATCTTAAAAATTGCAAAATGGAGGGCGCGCCAGCAAATGCGCAAGTGGATACAAATTTAGCAAATTCTTACGGAGTAACGAGCTTTACGCAGAATTTAGGCGGCAAGATAAATGAAATGAGCGGAATGGACGGAGAATGCACCAAAAGCGCACTTAACCGCGTAGAAAGCAAGGTAATAGGCACGACAGGCACAAAGTATTTTAATTTGAAAAAAATTTACGCCTACCGCATAAACCCTAATCCCACAAAAACTTGTCAAGTGCTTGCTTCACAAACCTACTCCGCCATAAAGATAAGCTACACTTGCGATAGAAAGTTTTATCATCAAAACGATTGGAACAACGGCTATGAGATAGAACTTGTCTCAAAAGCCTTATATGACACACTTGAAAGCAAAGATAGGGGGTTTTACTATTCTTACATAGACGCACCATTAACAGACTATACCTACAAAAAACTTTCAGCCGATGAAAAGGCAAAGTATAGAGTAACAAGAGTAACGCCTAGTAGTTGTGGTGCTGAAAATGGGGATTGCTCTTACAACAAATACGAAGAAATCATCACAAACTACTATAAGAAAAACTACATTAAAAAAGATTGCTGGGTAGTGGAGGAAAGGAAATTTGGGTAATGGATTATAAAGATAAAGCCGAACTTGTCGAGCTTAAAAAGCTCATCACAAAAATGCAAGAGGATATAAGCAATCTTTATGAACTTTACAATCAAATCATTAACCAAAACACGCTACAATCACAACAAAATTTAGCACAAGGACAAGAAAATGGAGCAAATGCTCAAAGTCGAATTCACAGCCAAAACGATGGACAAGCTATCAGCCCTACCGACTTACGACAATTTAGTTTCAACTCTCAACAAAATTCATCTAGCCACAGACGAGATGATGAGCGAAATTCCCCTTTGCGCTCTTTACTTGCTAGCACTGATAGCCCAAGAACGCCAAATGAACGAGGCATTAGCGATAGTGGAGAAAGAAATTTCGCTGAATCTCGAAGCACAGCAAAGAGCGCGGAAAGCGGAACAAGAATTGCAAATGAACAAGAAATTAGCAGACGAAGCGGAGCGCAGAGCCGAGAAAGCGGAGCAATTAGCCAAACAAGTAAGGACACTGAGGCTATCTATCGAAAATCGCTTGAATGCACAGAGCTAGAAAAGGCTGAATTCAATCAACTTTTTCTAGCTTTTCTTAAACTCAACAAAGAAATAGAGCTAAATTTAGAAAAGAAATACAACGACAACATAGACAAAATCATCAAAGAGCATAATGCCAAAAAGCAGTATGTTTATGCAACGCAGTTAGGGCATTTTACCCAAGAAACGATGAAAAAGATAAGAAAAGAAGTGTTTTTCCTTAAATCCTATGGCTATGAAATCAGCCCGCAAAACATCAAAGCTATCAAAAATTTACTCGAACTAGGACAAGATAAAGCGATGAAAATGTGAAATTTTGTAAAAAATTTTAATTTTTAAGCTAGATTTAAGATTGTATCGTAAAAACCTATTAAAATATGTGGCTATTATGCTTATTAAAGCCCATTTTATCACGCCTTGCAAGCTCGTTTCTAATTTTTTAGAAACTTTGCTTTTATTTTTCTTTAAGGATTGATTTTTTAATATATAGGCTTTTGAGCGAATTTTGCAAGCAAAAAAGTAGCATTTTGGATTATAGTATAATGTAAAATTTTGCTTTGTTTTTCAAAATGTGCTATAATGGGGCAAATTTTGTTAAGGGAGCGCAGATGAGAGCAAGAGCTATTGATTACAGCGTTTATAGCGAAGAGTCTTTGTTTATGGAGCTTGACAATACAAAGGCGCAACTTGCTAAATTAGAAAGCGAAAAAGAAAGTTTGCTTGATAGAAAAAGCCAAATTGAAGAGACTTTGCAAAAAAAAGCCAAAGTGCCAAACGATGAAACCATAAAAGCAATGCAAGAGTGCGAAAAAATAAGCCAAAACGATGATATAGTAGAGATTGATAATGTCTCAAACTATCTTAAAGGGCTTGTAAGCAATGCTTAGAGAGGTTATCTCTAAAAATTCTTTCAAACGAGATTTTAGAAAGGCTCACAAACAAGGACTTATCGGCGAAAATGAAATTTTAGAAATCCAAAAAATCATTCAGCACATAGCAAACAATGAGCCACTAGATGCAAAATACCAAGACCATTTACTAAAACACGATTATGCGGGGTTTAGAGACTGCCACATAAAGCCTGATTTGGTGCTAATTTATAAAATCGTTGAAAATAGCGTGCATTTAACACGCATAGGACGACACCAAGACTTGTTTAAGGGCTATTAAAAGGCTGAATTTGCTTTGATGACACAAAGCCCGCTTGCACTTTTTTACTCACAACGATAGCGAATTTACACAAACAAGCCTCACAATGAGAGGCAACGCACTTTACGCGCCATTTCGTAAAACATTTCGCAAGGACGGTTGATGATAAAATCACCGCCCATAAATTTACATTTTGCAAAAAAAATTTACGCTTTTAAAATTTGCGCCGTTAAAAAATTTTGCCCTTTATCCTAGCTAACTTTCTCCCAAAAGCCCTTGAAGTAAGCTTTTGGCGTTAGCGTTAGCTTGGGCGTTTGAGCTGTTTTTGCCCTTTAACATTTCAGCCCTTATGTCAAAAAGGCTGAATTTTTCGTCAAAAGCGCTTGAATTTAACTTCGCGTTTGATGAATTTGCGTCAAAATTTGCTAAAAATAGCTCCGAATTTTCAAATTCCCCGCTCAAATCCCGCTCATTTTGCCGCATTTGCTCTAAAAATTCTTTGCAAAACTTGGCTTCTTGCCTTTGCTCGTAAAAGGCTTCAAGCTGTTCTTTGCTGAGAATTTTAAATCGTATCTTGTTTTCATCGACCTTCCAAAAAAGTTTGTTGCCACCAGCTAACTCAAATGCTGTGGGGGTTTCAAGCTCATCATATATGCTGTGTAGGGCTTTGGCAAGCTCACTTTGTATGTGAGGCTCTAAATACTGCACAAATGGAGCAAAAAAGCTGTCAAGCTGCTCTGTTTGTAGGGCTTGATGATAGTTTTGCAGTTTAGAAACTATGCTCTCATAGAGTCTTTCTTCTCTCAAAGGGTTTGTTTCGACTATGTAGTCGTTTGCCGCATCGATGATTTGTCCTTTCAGTTCCTCTCTCGTGGTAACTTGCTCGCTGTAATTTTCCCAAAAGTCCCTAAAAGCCTCACTTTCAACGCTATGTTCTTTGAGTTCGTCAAGCACGCTTTGCATTAAATTCAGCAAAAACTGCTCGGCTTGTTTAAATTCGACTTTCACGCCCTCATAGGATTTAGCAAGCTCTTTGAGTTCGTTAAGTGCCTTTTCATCGGCGTTTGCGTTTAGTGTTTTCAGCTCTTGCCACGACTCATCCTTGAAATTTGAAACGAAAATGTCCCTTTTGGCAAAGGCTTTGGGGCTTGAATCCTGCTGTATGGCTTGGAGATTGCTCACAATAGCGGCTCTTGAAACGATTTTTTGGGCTTGTTTGATGAAAGTCATAAAATTTATGTTCGCAAACTGCACGGCTTTGCTTTGCTTGCTTTCTTTGCGTGCTTTGATAGCCTGTGCGAGCGTGCTTTCACGCTCATCTTGCGTGGAAAAAATGCTCTGCATAAGTGCCTTTGCGCTTTGAAATTTGCGAAAATTTACATATTTTGTGAATTTTGCAAGCAAATTTCGTTCCAAATCCGCAAAAGCTAAATTCAAATGGTCGGAGTAGCGGGATTTGAACCCACGACCTCACCCACCCCAAGGGTGCGCGCTACCAGACTGCGCTATACTCCGCACAAAACGCTTTTGTTTGCTGCAAATTATACTTTTTTTTGGTGTGCTTTGGGTAAATTTTTGGCAAATTTAAGCACTTTTTTAGAAAACGCCCTGTTTGTGGCAAAAATTTGCTTTTATTTTTAGGCTGATTGCTGCTTTATCTCAAAGCAAAACTTACAAATGAAAACTTCGCTTTCTTGCGAAAACTCGGTATATAAAAAGACAAAGGCGATATGACAAATTTATAAATATAATAAGCGACATTTAAAAAAGCCTTTGGAATTTGAAAATTTTTTGAATTTTTAAAATTTTGTTTGAAATTTTAAATTTGTTGAGAATTTTTTAAAAATTTTGTCGTTTTGAGCGTAGCAACCCAATGGGTTGCAAGGCGCAAGCCACAGCAAAAAAATCCATATTGTCATATTGAGCGTTAGCGAAATATTCACAGAATTTAAGACACGCTTTGATTTTATGGATACTTCGCTACGCTCAGTATGACAAGGAAAAAAGCTCGGTATAGTAAGATAAAAAGCCATAAATTTAACCTTTTAAAGCATATTAAGCTAACAAAAATTCCTAAATTTCAATATTCCAAAGCACATTAAACAAAAGAAAATAATGAAACTAAAAAAATGTAAAAAGAACAAAGAAAAAAAAGGAATTTAAAAAATGCAAAAAAGAACAAAAAATAAGAAAGTTAAAAAACGAACAATGATGAAAAAATTGAAACAAAAGAAAAATTTAAAGAATTCAAAGAATTTGCAAATTTTTTAAAAAAATTTTATTAGAGGTGCAAAAACGACATTATGTGTCGCAGGGCTGTGTTACAATGAGATTGTTTAAACGAAAATTTGCGCTTTAAAAGCGTGAAAAGTGGCTAAAAGCGTTGCGAAAGTGTGCTAACAAAGCTAAAAGTGGGATTAGGCGGATAAAAATCTTGCTGAAAGCCTTTAAAGCGGGATTAGCTAGCTTGAAAAGTTTGCTCAAAGCTATTAAAAAGTGATGAGGCAGATAAAAAGCTTGTTGAAAGCCTTTAAAATAAGCTAAAAGTAGCTTAAAAAGCTCACTAAAAGCCATATTTAGCTAGCTTAAAAGGTGTGAGATTACCAAAATCGCACCTTAAAGCCGAGCAAAAAAGCACTTATAGGGCTTAACGCAAAAGCGTGATTAGCTAGTTTAAAAGCCATAAAAGCGTGTTAGCTAGCTTAAAAGCGTTTAAAAGTGCTTTAAATAGCCTTTTAAAGCTAAATTTTCGTTTGAAGTAAAATTTTTATAAAGGAGAGAAAGGTAAAAAGTTTCGTTTAGGCAAGAGCAAGCGTTGGTTGATGGCTTTGCGATGCGTGAGTTTAAATTCTTTAAATTTAAAGCAAAAAGCAAGGTCTAAATTCAACCCAAAACCCTAAATTTCGCCATAAATTTAGGGGGAATTTGGCAGTAAGTTTGATTTGGCTGGATTTACAAAGTGTTTGCGTGGCGAGCAAATTCAAAGCGCAAGCGTTTGTGTGAAAAAGCGAAGTTAAAGTGCAAGCAAAGCGCACAAAAGCGTGAGCTAAAAGCACAAGCGCACAAAAGTAAAATTCAGCAAAAGCTAAATTTTGCCAAAGATAAATTTGCGAAAGGCAAAGAAAGGATAAAAAATGGCAAAGCAAAATGAAAATTTGCAAAAAGACCAAAGCGAGTTGCTCGCCTTTGTAGAAAAAAGCGACTTAGGCGAGCGAGAAAAAGAGCAAATGAAGCAAAATTTGCTTGAAATTTTTAAGTTTGAGGACGGGCTTGATGAAAACCTTGCAAGCCTTAAAGCCAGCACACAGAGTTTGCAAGAGTTTTTGACAAACCTAAACGCTACGCTATCAAGCGTTCGCCATCAAAGTGAGTATAAAGCCATAGAAACTCGTATGGCGCAAAGAGACAAGGAATTTGAGACTTTGCATAATCCAAGCAAGGAGAAGCAAGATGAGTATTTAAAGGCGAATTTAGCGGACTTAAAGGCGTTGAGCGAGGCAGGATTAGAGAGTGCAAAAGCTAAGCTAGAAGCCACGCGCAAGAAGATTGAAACGAAATTCGCTGGCAAAGAAAACGAGGCGTTAGAGTTTTCGCCAAAGTTCAAAGAGCAGATAAAATCGTTGTTTAACAACCCTAATGAAGGAGGCAAAAATGTCAAGTGAAAACACACAAGTGGTTGATTTCGTGCAAGTAGCCGATGAGGCGCTGAAAAAGGCTCAGCAAATGTCCCAAGAGACAAGCGATGGTTTTAATATCTTTGTCGTGGGCAAGTCAGGCGTGGGTAAATCCACGCTCATCAACGCCGTCTTTGGCGAAAAGCTCGCTAAAACAGGCTCTGGAAGCCCCAAAACCCAAAATATCAAAGAATACAAAAGCAAGGATTTTAGTATCTTTGACACAAAGGGGCTTGAATTAGAGGATTATGACTCGACAAAGGCGCAGATTGCTGAATTTTTAGCCCAAAAGCAGACAGGAAATGAGGACGAGCAAATCCATATCGCTTGGCTTTGTATCGCCGAGTCTGGCAGGCGGAATCGATGCCTTTTACTTTTTTGAGATTGC
>OBCH01000265.1_pt1 | contig 12609 bp, 12 predicted proteins | sample 1495941 | NCBI WGS metagenome assembly OBCH01 (sample SAMN03418276, study PRJEB22391) | human gut metagenome | biome: human-gut; feature: organic feature; material: feces | host: Homo sapiens | place: Tanzania | collected 2013-01
CCGCGGACGCCCCCCCCATCGGCAAATCTTCTTTATGAAGCGCAAGCGGCGCATCCGGGAAAAACGACTTGCAGATTCCAGTTCCCGTAATATGGTCAAAATGCCCATGGGTCAGCAAAAACGCAGCCGGCTCAAGGTTATTCGCTTTTAGAAAATTTACAATCTCAAGAGAATCGTTTGTAACAGAACAGGCCGCTGGATCAAAAACAAGAACTTTATTCTTGCAAAGCTCCACAATCCAAGTGTTTATGCGGAAAGGACCTGTATTTAAAACCGAAATATTCATAGACAAAAAAAACGGGCCGCCAGAAAGAAAAATTCACATTCTGGACAGCCCCGTAAGACAATTACATTTCAGAATCGTCAGAAGGCTCTACATGAGGCGCGCCAAACGCTTCGTTTCCAGAAGCCTTTGTTGCAGCAGCGTATGCCGCAGCATCCTCAGCAGCAGCCCTTTCATCAAAACCATCGGACATAGAAACTGTCTCGTCATCCAGCATTTCGTCATCCTTTGTACGGCTGTAGCTTACGGCAAGCTTTCGGCCGCGGTAATCATAACCGTTCAAAACAGAAATAGCCTTTTCTGCGTCTTCCTTAAAAAGCTGGACAAAAGAATAATTTGCCAGAACACGAATGTCACCTATTCTATCGCGGTCAAGACCAGCGCCGCCAACAAGAAGACCAACTAAATCGCGCGGGAAAACGCGGCGGTTTCGTCCAATACTGATAAAAATAGTCGCCGCCAGCTCAGGATCAATCTGAACGCGCGGACGCGGCTGTCTTTCTTCCGCCGGACTTTCAGAAATCTTCTGTTCGCGAACATTTCTGTCCCGGAATGTCTTTTTATTATCGCGGTAGTCGTTCTTGCGCGAACGGTAAGCGCCATGAAAATGCTTTACTGTTTCTTTTACAAGATACGCTGCAACATAATTTCTAAGAGTAAGAGGAACATTTTTCTTAAAAACTTTTTTAAGTTCCGTAAGAAGATCAAGATTTTCCTGAGTCTTAACCTTTTCTACTGAATCCTGAAGGAAAGCAGCCACTGAATTCATATCAATTTCTGATTCACGTCTGTTATACATAATAAATTGCTCCTAAGCAAAAAAGTTTAAAGTTCTGCTACAAAACCAGATCCAATTCTTTTAAAACCATTTCTAGTTAATAAAGGCATTAAAGAATCCGGGACAATCGTGTTGGTCAGCAAAACCCATTTTTTTTTCCGGCCTCTCAAAGCATTCATGAACAGTTCCATAAGTTCACTTCCAATGCCAAGACCTCTGAATTTTTCAAGAACATAAAAACTTGTTAAAATTACAATTTTATCTGTTCCGCGGGAATTTTTATTCCCTGACGCAGGCTTAGCTGTAATACATCCGGCAAACTCATCAGAATTTGAATGGCATACAATTCCAGTCTGATTTTGCGGACCGCCGCTTTCAAACTGCTGTATCCATAAGTCAAACAATGCTTCATCTAATTCCGGTGTTGCCGAATTTTCAATCTCGCCTGACGCTGCGTATTTTAAATTTAAAAGAACCTCTTCCTGATTTGATGATGAATAACTTTCAAAATTAAAGTCATCCTGAATCAAATCTCCAGTTTCTTCAGGTTCATGGTCTAACTTTTCCAAGCCCCATATTTCGCGCAGCTGATTATACCATCCGTTGATGTAAAGCCGCATTTTTCTATTCTTAAACCCATGCCAAAGCTTTTCAACTTCCGGATATTTTTTTAACGTATCCTTAAAATTTCTGAATACCCCCCTTCCAGAATGGAGAATCCGCTGCAGTTCATCTTTTGCAATCGGGGAATGCAAAGCGCTTACAAAGTCTTCCATAAGATTAAATCCATCGGAAGAATTCCATTCGGGCAAAGCAAAAAAACTGTATTCATCGGCGCTGATTTTTTCCGAAGAAACCAAAACCGAATTTTGAGCGTCAACTAAAAATTTCTGTTCCTGGTTTTCCAAAGCCTGAAGAATTTCTGATTCAAGCTTTTCGGTCAGCGCGAACACCATAAACTATTTTACCAAATCTTTTCTTGAATTTATAATCCTTGAAACAAGACCATATTCAACAGACTCTTCGGAATTCAACCAATAATCGCGGTTTGTGTCAGCAGCAACCTGTTCAAAAGATTTTCCGGTCTGCTCAGAAATAATTTTATTCAGAACCGCCTTTGTGCGCTCCATTTCCTTCGCATGAATCTCAATGTCGGTCGCAACACCGCGCATTCCAGAAGAAGGCTGATGAATAAGATACCGGCTGTGCGGCAACGCAAGGCGATGCTCCTTGTCAACCGCAAGAAGAATCAACGCAGCGGCGCTTGCAATAAGCCCCATTCCAATAAGGAAAACAGGACAACTTACAAAACGAATCATGTCAAAAATAGCAAAGCCAGCATCAACATCACCGCCAGGCGAATCAATATAAATATAAACAGGCTTTTCCGCATCATCCGCTTCAAGAACCAATAGCTGACGCACAATTTTTTCAGCTAAATCCTTGTTAATTTCACCAGAAAGAATAATCTGGCGCGTCTTAATAAATTTTTCTGCAAGAGGATCTGGCATTTCAGGAGCTTTCTTTTTTGCATCCTCTTCTTCGTCAAAACGAATTTCTTTCATTTAACATCCCAAAAATATAATGATTTACATTAATATAACAAAAAAACAAAGCGTTTTCAATTTATATTCACATTTATTTACATCCACGTCTAGTCTTCCGTAATCAAACCAGTTTTTTCTTTCCCCATTCCTGAATAAACTTCGCAGGATCTTTAGAAAACAGGACTTTTGCAAGCAGCACAGCAGCCTGCGGAAAAACCTGGCTCAGCACAATCTGCTCATCCCCGGTAAATTTTCCCAGGACATAATCGGCGATATCCCGGCCTACCGGCTTCGTAAGCCCAAAACGCAGCCGCCAGAAATCAGCAGTTCTAAACACCTGCCTGGTTGAGCGCAATCCGTTATGACCGCCAAGCCCGCCGCTCCATTTCAGGCTTACAGTTCCAAGCGGCAGCTCCAGCTCATCGTGAACAACAAGCGTTTCCTCCGGCTTGATTTTATAAAAACCGCATATTTCAATTATGCTCTCGCCGGAAAGATTCATATAAGTCTCAGGCTTTAAAAAATAAATTTTTTCCATTTCGGGCGGAACAATCACCGCAGAACCGTCCTTTTTAGAAAGAATTCCAGATTCCGCGCACCACCCGGCAAGCAATTCCGGCTCAACCACCGCAAAATTGCCCTTAAATTTCTTCTGCCAGCTCAATTTTGAGGCAAACGGCAGGGAATCTTCAAACTGCCACGCCACATTGTGCCTTGTTTTCTCATATTCCTTGCCATAATTTCCAAGAAATGCAACCAATTTTATCATATTTTCAGTATACCGGATTTTCAAAAAAGTTGAAATTAATCAGACAACAATCGGATAGAATCAATCAACAGACCAATCAGCCATTAACCGACTGAACAAACCGCATCAAACCACGCTAATCCATCGCCTGCAGCTCAATCGCAATCTCCTCCATCTCGCGGTCGGTCATGGCAATCGTTTCCGCAACCCTGAAAAGCTCACGCCGGACAGAATCAGGAATTTTCTGCTCGTTCTTGTACTTAAGCTCATGCTCAAGGCTCGCCCAAAAATCCATAGCGATAGTGCGCAGCTGGATTTCAACCCTTACATTGTGCTTTGTCTGGCTAAGATAAACCGGAACTTCCACCACAATATGCAGGCTTCTGTAGCCGCTCGGCTTAGGATTTTCAATATAATCTTTCTGCTCAATAAGCTTTATGTCCGGCTGCTTAAGCAAAATATCCTTTACATTGTAAATATCCGAAATATACGGACAAATAACGCGGACACCGGCAATATCCTGCAAATTTTCAGTCATCGTCTTAAAATTTACAGAAAGCCCCTTCTTTTCAAGTTTTTTAGCAATGCTGTCAGGCGACTTTATCCTGGACTTAATGGTTTCTATCGGATTCCTTCGCCCGGTAACCTTGTATTCCTTGTTTAAAATCTCCAGTTTTGTCTCAAGCTGCTTTATGGCGCTCTCGTAAATCATCATAATTTCCTGAAACTGGAACGCCATCTTATAAAAATCTTCGTTGCTCTGAAGCCCCTTGCTTACAACAGAAGGCAAATCCGCCTCCTTTTCCATCGCCTCAGAGATTTCATCAGTAACCACGGCAGCATCAATCTCTTTCATAATTTTTTTCATATATTTAAAAAATAATCATAAATCACAAAGGTTTCAAATTCTTTCAATAAAAAAGGGGATTCTTCATCAGAAAATCCCCTTTATAAAAATTTTCAGCGCAGGAAGATTTTCCTCCCCACGCATATACTGCTCCACCGCAAAAAAGTTATTTCATCAGCTCGCGGTACTTAAGCGCAAGCCGCTTTGACTTAACAGCCGCAAGTCCGCAATAATTAGAAGGATGCTCAAAGAAATTCGCAGGGTCGGCAACGCCAAGTTTTTCAAGCTGCGCAGTAATCTTTTCATACGCATCCTTGTGGGTTTTAAGAACCTCAAAGAACGTCTTTCCAGTCTGCTCAGCCTCAAGCGTAATCTTGCGGATAACCTCGTGGCCGTCGTTCACGCCGGCTTCGCCCAAAAGAATATACGCCGGTTCAGCCAAAACGCCGCCCTTTACCTTTCCGCCGGCATTTTCAAGATTTTTAGCCATATTTTCGCGGTCAGCCTGCAAGCCCTTAACAACGCTGTTCATTCTTGCAACGGCCATTGTAAATCCGCTAACGTAGTCGGCAATAAAACGCTGGCTTGCAGAATTTGTCAAATCACGCTGATGCTCAGAAATCTGGTCCATATAGAACGTAATCACGCGCGGACACATCGCCTTCCACAAAGACTTCACGTGCTCGCTGTTCCAAGGATTTCGTTTCTGCGGCATAGTCGAAGAGCCAACCTGCGTTGACGCAAAATATTCAAAAACCTCGCCGATTTCAGAACGCTGCAGATTGCGCAGGTCGTCCGCCAGGTTCGCAATAATTCCAAACGCAACATTCATCTCCAGCAAAAGGCGAAGAACATATTCCGGCTCAACAAGCTGGTTCGAATACTCAGAAGGATTCAGCCCCAGGAATTCAACATAAGTTTTTTCAAGCTCCTCAGGATTTTTCACAATCATCGAAGGCCCATTGTAAGAACCGACCGGACCGGCCAGTTTTCCAACCAGCTGATTAGAAAGCTCCTCGATGTGCAAAATCGATTTTCCCAAACGGCTAACAAATTCAGCAATTGACCAGCCAAAAGTAATCGGAACTGCGTGCTGTCCATGCGTTCGGCCAACCTGAGGAGTTGCACATTCGCGCTCAGCAATATCGCAAAGATAGTTTTCAAGTTTCTTAAGCTCCGGAAGAACAACATTCTGCGTAACATCGCGCATTCGGCAAGAAAGCGCAGTGTCCAAAATATCAACAGAAGTCGCGCCCAGATGAATCAGCGGCCCGGTCTTAGAATCAACCTTTGTTTTCATCACGTTCACAAGCGCGCGGATATTGTGCTTGGTTTTTTCCTCTTCAGCGTAAACTTCCTGCGGGTCAATCGCCGCCGCAACGTCATCAAGATTTTTCGCAGCCTGTTCATCAAGCTCGCCGCGAATCTTCAAATGAGCCTTTACCAGAGCCGCCTCGCATTTTGCGCACGAACGGATGCTGGCCTCTTCAGAAATATACTTAGAAAGCCCGGCAAACACCTCAGCTTCCGACAAAGAATATCGATGATCGATACAAGAAAGATTTTCAAAAATATTACGTGTTTCCATAAAAACATTATAAAGAATTGCAGGAATAATAACAACTTTCAAAAATTCCGTACGCCAAGATTCCACCCCGCGGCAAATCCCTCACGCCTGCTTCATTCCTCCAATTAAAGCTGGGTAAGATGAGTCCAGAAGACCGGCCTTCCAGAGCCCGCTGACGCTAGGTCTCGCTGCGCTCGCCTGCCTTCGGCACTCTTCCACGCCGGCGTAAGACCATTCTGTGCATACGCACGCCCCAAGTAAAGCGCAAGAAGCCGCTTTTGCGCCATTCCCAGAACCCTTCACGCTTGCAGGCCGGCGAAAATTCATTTGGCAAAAAAAATCCGCCGCAAAAGCACAATTGCTTCCGCGGCGGACATAAAGCATATCAAAATGCCAGAGAGTGTTTTTTAGTTATAAAGACTCATTTTACCCAGCTCTAATTCTGCAATAATTGGATTATCAGCAATGACTAAATTAAGTTTATTTCCATTGTCAAAAATAGTATAACCAAGAACTTTGGTTTCACCTTTAACTTTAAAGTATATTTTTGAATCATCTACATTACGGAAAATCCAGCGCGTTAAAGTTTCCGGATCATCAGGATCAATATCATTCTGATCAACATACGTACAATTAAATTCCCCTGCACCATCTGTAAAACTGAATTCCAAAACACCATCGCTATAACTGTAATAAGTATTACCAGTCAAAGAAATGAATTTAGAAAGATCCGTTCCCCATGTAATTCTTTCCGTAAGAACAGCAGGTCCGGCCGCCTCGTTAGAAAGGTCATACTGATACACAGAACTAAATATTTTGCGAACCCTATTTGACATTTTTTCTTTCAAAGCATCACGCATCGCATCATCTGTGGTATACGCTTCCAAACCCGACATTTCAGCGAATTCTTTTTTAGCCTCTTCAGGAACTTCTTCGTTAAAAACATTATCCATATAAAATTTTACATTGGCATCAATTCCAGTCTGCACAAACTCTTCATAAGTATACAATTTACCCGACTCAGGAATCATATCACTGAACTTATTGTAAGTCATGTATACAATCTTTCCATCTTCGCTAAAAGAATAGTTTATAACAGCGTCTGAGGATTCTACACCCTTATATTTGCTGCGGATTTCCACAGTTCCATCTGTTGAAAACACGTATTTTGTGTAAGATTCCGCAGTTTCTTTTTCAACTGAATTAAAAAAGGTTTTTCCTGCAAAAGTATCCTTTTCGTTACCTGTGCCACCTTTTATTCCAGGCAAAACAGGATTTCCCTCAGACTCTCCGCCTGAACCAGTAGAACCGCCAGGTTCTGTTGAACCTCCGGTTTCACCTGCCCCGCCAGATCCGGTTGAGCCACCTGTTTCACCAGAACCACCCGATTCAGTTGAGCCACCAGCGCCAGTACCGCCTCCGGCTTCTGTTGAGCCACCAGTACCGGCCGAGCCTCCGGATTCAGTCGAGCCGCCAGTACCGGTCGAGCCTCCGGTTTCAGTAGAACCACCCGATCCGGTAGAACCCCCAGTTCCAGCAGAACCCCCAGTTCCAGCAGAACCACCAGCCTCAGTTGAACCGCTTGATTCAGCAGGAGGTTTTGAATCGTCCGTGTCTGTGTCGCAGGAAATAAATGCAAAAGAAATAAGAGCGGTTGCCAGGATTGCAATTTTTTTTGAAAGTTTCATAAAAATCTCCCATAAAAAGCCAACGAAAAGTCACGACTTCCGTCCGGCCTTTCAATTTGTTTTTTAAAGAACGAACATTTCTGTTTCATTCTTAGATTTTGGAACAACAAAATTTTCGCAGTGATAGCAAAGGCCTTGTTTTAACCCATTTTACTTCTCATTGTACCCCCCCCCGAAATTTGTCAAGTCCTTTTTGTTATTTTTTATCCCCGCTCTTTGCACAGCAAAACCAGAACGTTTTTTATAAAACCAGCGTTAAAAAACGCAGGCAGCCAGCTCGCGCCATTCCCAGAAAACCACCGCGCTTGCAGACCGGCGAAAATTCCTTTGGAAAAAAAAATAGCAGCCGAATTTTCAGCTGCTATTTTCTATTTTTTTCAACTCATTAATTTATGGATTCAAAAAACTCACTATTCAGATTGCTCAGCAAATTTATCCGGGCTTTTGTCGCCAAAATTAAACGCGACACCAAAATAAATCTTGTGCCGCTGACCGCCAAGAACATCGGCTTCTTCAAAATCACCAAATGAGCTTGTTTTAAGAGGCACGCTCAAATCATATCCAACATCAAAACCAAAATGGAATCCAGTCTTGTTCACAATCCAAACCCTGTAGCCCAAATCAAGGTTAAAATCAAATGAAGAAAAACCGCCGGAAAAACTTTTCTCATCATTATAGCCATATTCATCATACTTAATATTATATCCCAAAACAGAAATGTTATATCCAAATCCCGGAGAAAAATAAAGCGAATGCATTTTTCCAAGATTAAAACGAACAGCCGGTCCTAATGTAAAGAAAAAATCAAAAACAATAGAATCGTCAGGCTTAGAAAAATTATCATTAATTCCTATTTCCACGCCGGAAGCACCAATATCAATTCCATCAGAAAGGCTCATTCCAATATCAAGCCATTTTACAGGCGAACCAAAATAAAAACCAAACTGGCTTTCAAAGCCTGCAGGATTTCCCTGGCGCAGCTTCACATCGTTTTCAATTTCATATTCAGAAAACGGCGTTACATACATGTTCAAATCCATCTCCACATTTGCAAATGCCGAAGTCACCGCAAAACCTGCGACAGCCAACAAACCAAACAATTTTTTCATAAAAAAACTCCTTTTGAAAAATTGCTTTAGTCTACCCCCCCCCATAATTTTGTCAAGCCAATGCAATTCTTTGCAATTTTTTTTAACAAATGACATGCAAACTGCACAGCAAAACCAGAACGTTTTTTATAAAAGCAGCGTTAAAAAAAACTCAAGAAAAACTATCCCAACAAATAATTTTCTGTTAAGATAAGAATATGGCTACTGTAAAAAAAACAAATGCAATCCGTATTCTTGAAACATTAAAAATTCCTTATGAAGCAAAAGCCTACGACGATGACGGAGAACATCCGCTTGCAAAGGGCGCCGCAAACCGCACCGCAGAAAAACTTGGAATCGCGCCGGCAACAGTTTATAAAACAATCGTAATGCGGACAGACACAAAAGAACTCTGCGTGTTTCTTCAGTCATCGCTCCACGAAATAAACCTAAAAAAAGCCAGAAACGCCGCCGGCTGCAAGGAAATCGCCCCTATAAAACCAGAAGAACTTCTTTCCGCAACAGGCTATGTCCGCGGCGGCTGCTCACCACTCGGAATGAAGAAAAAACTCCGCACTTTCATAGACTCTTCCGCAATGAGCCTTGAAAAAATCCACATCAGCGCAGGAATACGCGGAATGCAGCTTTCCATTTCCCCGGCCGACCTTGTAAAAGCCTGCGACGCAACAGTCGTTGACCTGATTTTAGAATAATATTTATTTGGGTGGCTTTTTGTCCGTTTGCTGGCCGCAAACTCCCAAAAAACAGGCTTTCCGGGGTTCCGGCTCCGCCTCATTCCTACGCTACGCTCCGGAACGGTTCCACCGCCCCTCCAATCCTTGCCACATCCCCACCATTCGCTAAACCCCCAGAATATCGTGAAAGCGTGGTCGCATCAAACTTCGTTTTTTACGACCACGAAAGATTGTGTAAAGTGCAGTTTTTTCAAAATACTATATCGCTTGCGCTCGCAATCCAGATATTGTGAATGCATGGTCGCATAAAACTTCGTTTTCACGACCACGAATAATTGTGTAAAATGCAGTTGGTTCAAAATACTATATTGCTTGTGCTAAAAGACTAGAAATTGTGAAAGCGTGGTCGCGTCAAACTTCGTTTTCACGACCACGAAGGATTGCGTAAAGTGCAGTTTTTTTCAAAATATTATATCGCTTGTGTCAATAAGCCAGATATTGTAAATGCATGGTCGCATCAAACTTCGTTTTTTACGACCACGAATAATTGCGTAAAGTATAAATATTTTCAAATACTATATTGCTTGTGCTAACAAACCTGATATTGTGAATGCGTGGTCGCCGATTTTTTCGATTTGTCTTACGATGTCAAGATACAAAAGTTCGGATTTTACGTCTGCGCCGCTTTCAAGGCGTTTTCGGGCCAGTTTTTTCAAATTCTTTCTATATAAATCAATTGATTCTTCAAGTTCCGTTGCCATCGCAATCTTATCTTCATCCAGATGCTTATTTATATTTATGTGAATAAACTGCAAAAACTGCCTGGCAAGCTCAACATACGGAATAAGGCGCTCCATATCATCCTGCTCAAATTTCATCTTTTTCTCAATGCTCTTCTTAAGCAAAAGTCCGGCCGCCAGCACCTGATCTGTCATCGACTCAATCTCGTCAATCACGCTTATCATAATTGAAACATTGGTTCTCTGAGGCTCAGTCAACGCCAGCTGCTGGCAATTAATCGCGTACCGCACAAGCTGCTCGTGCATCTGGTCGCAATAATTTTCCTCATAAACCATTCCGTCAATGTGCTCGTCAACAAAATCGCTGTTTCTGGCCTTTATTCCAATCTGAAGGTGGTCAAACATTTCTCGGGCAACATCCGTCATATCAGCAATTTCTTTTTCCATTCTGATAATGTGCATCGCAGGATTTTCTTTTGTAAACGAACTTTCCGCAAATTCCAGATGATATGAAGATTTTTCAATTCTTCCATCGTCTTTTATTATTTTTCTGGAAAGAGCAACCAGCTGATTGCTAAACGGCATTAAAATCGCAGTGTTAAACGTTTTAAAAACCGTATGAAGCATTGAAATCTGAATTGCAATATTATCAACCGGCGTAAGCCAAACTACAAAATCAACAAAAGGATTAAAGAAAATCAGCGCAATTCCAGTTCCAATCAAATTAAAAAGAACATGAATCACCGCAGAACGCTTCGCTTCCGCGCAACTGCCAAAACTCGCCATGACCGCATCAATCGTCGAACCTATATTCGAGCCAAGGGTCATAGCGCATGCAACATCAAGCGTTATAATCTTATTAAACGCCATGGTAATAACAATCGCGCTAAAGGCGCTGGAAGAATGCATAAGAGCCGTAATTATAACACCGATTACAACGCTCAGAAGAATAGAAAATGCGCCCCAGCTCTGCATTGTTCCAATAAACGAAAGCTTAGACGCATCAAAATTAAAAACATCGGAAAGGCCGCTAAGTCCCATGAACAAAAGTCCAAAACCCATAACAGCTTCGCCGATGTTTTTACAACGCAAATCCTTTAACAAAGTCAAAAAGAAACCAAATCCAAAAATAGGAATTGCAAACGCCGAAATCTTAAAATTAAAACCAAAGAGGGAAACAATCCAGGCGGTTATAGTAGTTCCAATATTCGCGCCATAAATAACACCCACAGACTGTGTCAATGTCAAAAGCCCGGCATTTATAAACGAAATTACCATAACCGTAGTCGCGCCAGAAGATTGAATAATCATCGTTATTCCAAGTCCGGTCAGAAGCCCGACAAACTTGTTGCCAGTCATCATACTTAAAGCTCTCTGAAGTTTTTCACCTGCGCTTTTCTGTACGCCCGAACTCATCAGGCGCATTCCATACAGCAAAAAACCAAGGCTTCCTGTTAATAGTAAAATCGCATTAAAAATAGCCATGACCTTATTTTACCCTAAAAGGAACATATTTCAAAATAATAAAATATTTTTTCAAATAATACATCATATCAAAAACCATTCCAAAATAAAAACCACAGCGCAGCAGACAGAAGCAACTGAAAAAAGACCGCCACCCAAAAAAGCGACAACAATGCCAACAACAAGAGCAGCAATCCCGGCAACAGGCGTTTGCGTTGAAAGAACTATCGCCGGAAAAGTCATAACAGCCAAAGTAATATAAGGAACATAAAATAAAAAGGACTTTAAAAATCTATTTTTAAAAGGCTTTCTTATCAAAGTCAACGGAAGCACCCGAATCAGATAAGAAACAGCAAAAGAAATCAAAATATAAATCCAAATGTTTCGTGTCATTTTTCATCATCCAACGCAACAGGCTTAACAATGGCGCAGACCGCAGAAATTAAAACCGTAAGAATAATCGTTCGTGTTCCGGCGGAAATTTCTTTAACTCCCGGTAAAATCGAACATAAGTAGCTAAAGCAGAAACCGCAGGAAACGGCGACAGCAATCACAACATCCTTCTTGCATGGCGGAATTATAATCGCTATGAACATTCCATATAAAGCAACGCTCAAAGCGCTTACTACTCTAACAGGAAGATAAGTTCCGGCAACAACGCCCAAAGATGTTGCAATACACCACATAGGCACTGCAAAAGCAATAGCGCCATAATTGTATGAAGGTTCTACAAAGCCTTCCCTGGCAATGGAAATTCCGAAAATTTCATCCGTAATTCCATAACCAATAAAAAAACGATGAAAAAATGGTGTTTCAGGATTAATTTTTTGACTTAATGAACAACTCATCAGAAAATAACGAGCATTTATAACTAAAGTAGCAATTGCAACCTCAATATAAGTTGCCTTTGCACGAATTGCAGAAAAAAGGGCATACTCTCCAGCACTTGCAACATTCAAAAGACTGGCAAAAAAACCTTCGATAAAATTTAATCCGGCATTCTTAGCAACAATTCCCAAAGAAAAAGCTACCGCGAAATAACCAAGGCCGATCGGGATTCCATCCCTAAAACCCTTAAAAAAAATATCTTTTTTCATAAAACATTAAAGATAAAAAAAAAGCCCGGCGGCTGCCTACTTTCCCACCCCTAGAGGCAGTATCATC
>OBCH01000268.1_pt1 | contig 12500 bp, 10 predicted proteins | sample 1495941 | NCBI WGS metagenome assembly OBCH01 (sample SAMN03418276, study PRJEB22391) | human gut metagenome | biome: human-gut; feature: organic feature; material: feces | host: Homo sapiens | place: Tanzania | collected 2013-01
GCAAAGATACTGAAAATCAGTGAGTTATGCAAATTTTCAAAGAACTATTTCGTATATTAAAGTGTTAAAAATCAGTAACTTAGCTGCACCGAAATAACACCATTTTTTATACCGGATTTTTGATTCGAATTTTGAACACCCTACCTGTAAGGGCAAAAGCTTTAAAATTCCAGGCAATATATAAAGCTGTTGCCCTTACAGGGCGCATTGCTGATTGCCATTATACCCAGGGCGATGCCCTGGGCTAGGAGCTTTTGGGCCTTCAGCCCGTACTTGAACCACATGCGAAACTTCAGTTATAGACTTATAACGCAGAAAAAATGATTTTATTATCCGTCAGACAGCGGTTTTAAGTAAGTGACGATAAAGGATAAAACAAGAATAAAATTTAACACATATTCTTTGCTTTGTATTCCTATAAATTGTAATTTTGCAAAAGATAAGCAGCACTCTGGGAACATGCAAACTTGCAGGTCTGCATTCCCACAGGCTTAATCTTCACAAAAAGAAAACAAAGGTATGAAAAAAATATTTTTTGCTTTAGCAGTATTGATGGCGATAGCCATAACCGCCACAGGATGCAAATCGAAAAGCACCCCCAAGACAGCTGACTCTGTAGCGGTCGAAGAGGCCGACACACTCGTAACAGACAGCTTCTCTTATCACTCAGAGCAAGACTCCACCGTCTACAGCACCCTCCGCATCGACTATCCGCAGGGCGAAGGCTCTCTGCCGATGGCTGTACGAAAGTTTATTGCCCACGAATTGTCACAGCTAAGCCTCACCGCCACCTGTACAGAAGAGGGCAACAAGAAGACTGTCGACTATAGCGGCAGTCTGGACAAGGCACAGCAACTCGTCGACTTCTATGGCAAATGCAACATGGATTTCCTGGTAAGCATGCAGAAAGAAGTGTACGAAGGAATGTCGGGACAGAAGCCAGAATATGCTCCAAGATTCAACAACGAGCTGAGCCTCAAAAAAGCATACGAATGTGAGCAATATCTCACCTATGCAGTCCTTGGCTACACCTACCTGGGAGGAGCACACGGATCGGCTGTCGACTATCATGTCAATATCAACAAAGCTACTGGCAAGCCTCTGACCGAGACCGTGGACACGATGAAGATAGAAGAACTGCAACCCATCCTCAAGAAGGGCATCGTGAGCTATATTGCTCCTCAAGACAGCGAGGTGACAGAAAAGAATCTCAAGAATTATCTCTTCCTCGGAGAGAACGGACTTATCCCCATTCCTGCTCACGCTCCCTACCTCACTCCCGAGGGTGTCTGCTTCAAATACCAGCAGTACGAAATTGGGCCTTACGCCATGGGCATCATCGAGTTCGTTGTGCCATTCAAGGACATCAAACCTTTCCTCCTTCCAGAAGTTCAGAAACTCGTAAAATAAAGTTGGGGCTTTCATTATGTGAAATTGATAACTGAGAAAAGCGAGAAGAAGATGCTGGTTTGTAAAATCTGTTTACTGCATTCTTTACACCGGAAACTCCTGCTTTTCAATAATGCATATTTATACATTTTGCCTTTACGATGTGGTTTGGTATATGTATACAAATCTATACGTGGATAATAACAATAAGTATACATAATAGAAGTTAAATACGAGTTACTCTTCTTCTTTTATGTTATATATTGTTAATTTTTAGCCTTATACTTTCCCTTTTATACCCCAGTTCGGGATAAGTATTAAACTATCATTTAAAACCTACAGAACTATGATTACCTCAAGTTTCGCAATGGCTCAGGTACGAGCTGAAGGCTCAAAAGCTCATAACCCAAGGAGAGCACAGAATGACTTCGGCATCAATTGTCACGAAGGATGTTTATTTCTTCACTATGCTACGAACCACAAACCAGGCATGAACAAAGAGCGTAGTGAGCAGCCCGTAATGGGTGCGCATCACCTCGAAACGCTCGCGAAGAGAAGCACGATGGTTCTGCACCGACATACCTCCATCGAGATAATGGGTGATGACGGCGCCTACATTGCGCAAAGGCAGATGGCGACTCGCTGCCTCCTTCATGATACGGATGCACCAGTCGACATCGGCTGAATAACGATAGCTGAGGTTGTAATGGATGGCTTTCGCCAAGTCGGTACGGGCATAGAATGACTGATGACACACCAACATGCCCCAACGGAAAGAACGCCAGGAAAGACGGGCTGGCGGCTGAAGACGGCGATGACGAAGGAAATGGCCTGAGGCGTCCACGATGTCGGTGTCGCCATAAAGCACGCCCGGCAATGTCTCACCCTCGCCCACACAGCCTGCCACATGCTCTAAAGTCTCGCCTGAAGGAAACACGTCGCCTGCATTGAGAAACACTAAATAGTCGCCCGTGGCACGGTCTATCGACTTGTTCATCGCATCGTAGAGTCCTCGGTCGGGCTCCGACACGACAACGATGTCGTGGGCATTCTCGCCCTTGCTTATCTTGTGCTGGTAGGCTCTTACCATGGACAGGGTCTTGTCGGAAGAACCTCCGTCCATGATGATGTGCTCGATGTTGCAATAGGTTTGTTTCTTCACGCTGTCGAGGGTTCGCTGCAGCACCCGTTCTGCGTTATAGGTACAGGTGATGATGGTGAATTTGATCATATATGGTAGTTTTTATAGGCCATCGCCTGATTGTAGACTTCGATGTACTTGAGCGCCACGACGTGCTGCGAATAGTTAGACGACACCTTGTGCAGACAGTTGCTGCGCACCTCGTCGGCATCGGCTTCGAAGAGCACCCAGTGGATTCCTTCAGCCAGATCGGCTGCATCACGATAGCCTGCCACATAACCGTTCTTGCGATGATCTATCATCTCGGGAATGCCGCCCACCTTGAATCCTACGCTGGGCACGCCGCAAGCCATCGCCTCCATGATGGTGTTGGGGAGATTCTCGGAAAGCGAGGGAAGCACAAAGACATCTGCCGAACGATAAATATCGGCGATGCGACGGTCGTCGCTCACGTATCCCAACGAGATGGACGGGAAGGGCAACTTGCCCTCCAGTTCCTCGCTATGGCCGCCAAGGATGGCGACACAGGTGTTGTCGCGCATCTCGGGATATTTGTCTGCCAGCTGCTGGCAGGCTTCCATAAGATAATTCATGCCCTTGTAGGGATTGGTGGCCCGCTGGGCTATGAAGAGGATGATGCGCTTGTCGGCTGGCAGGATGGCACGGGTGCGGGCTTCCTGACGATCGGCCGGACAATAAACGCGCGAGTCGATGGGATTGGGGATGCTTACCACTTTCTGCCCGGAGAGAAGCAGACTCGACTTCGCCTCGCCTGCCAGCCACTTGCTGCAAGCCACAAAGAGGATGTTGTTCTGCCTGTAGAGATTCTGCTTGCGGCGCCACACCTTGGCTGCCAAATCGCCCCAAAAGCCTCCTGAAGGCAGATACTTGCACTTAGTGCAACCGCTGTGGAACTTGTTGCACCCCATGGTGAGATGGCACAGCGAGGTGGCTGGCCACATGTCGTGCATAGTCCACACCACGGGCTTTCCGCTCTTGAGTATCTTGCGGATGGAACCCAACGAGAGCATGCCCTGATTGATCCAGTGCAGATGGATGATGTCGGCCTCCCTGAACTCGGGCAAGCCCGTTATGTCGTAACCCGAATTGGCGATGTCGATGTCGAAGAGATGAAGCTTGGAGAAGCGCATGTGCCAGAAGATACACCAACGCTCCCACAGGAAATGCCACTGTCCGAAGATGGAACGGGGCATCTGGGCCACCGTGATCGACTCGGTTTCCTTATCGCGCACCAACATCTTGGCCTTAACTCCATTGTTGTTAAGAGCATCCATCAGACGGTTGGCTGCTACTGCGGCGCCACCGGTCTGCTCGCTTGTATTTACTATGAGTACTCGCATCGTTTGCTTGTTTTTTAATATTCGACTGCATGCTTGCCAGCTCTACACGGCAGGACGTATGCAATCTTACACATGTGCAAAGGTAATGCTATTTGGGGAAAACACAAAACAAAAGACACTACAAAATGATAAGTGTCACTAAAAAAACACGCTGCAACTCTCAACGAGCTGCAGCGTATCATTATGTTTAACTTTAATTTTTCTAATCCAAAGGCAATCTCACGATCCCCTTTGTTATCTGTTAAACAATCTACCTTAAAACCTAATAACTAAAAACCTAAATCTATTACTACTAACCTAAACAATCTATTAACCTTTTGACGATGCAAAGATACAACATTTTTTGCTATATCACCAAACATTTTGAAAGGAAAATGATAGATTTTAGTGTTTATTTGATATAAATCAATCAGATGTGCCCGAACACAACACATTTTAAGCATCCGTTAACGGTCGTTAAGCTTTCACTATGAGAACCGTGGCATAAGCCGATATTCCTTCCATTCTGCCCGTGAAGCCCAGCTTCTCGGTTGTGGTTGCCTTGATGGAGATGTTGTCCTCGTCGGTGTTCATCACTTCTGCCAGACAGGCTTTCATGGCTGGCACATGAGGATTGAGTTTAGGGCGCTCTGCACACACCGTGGCATCGATGTTGCCCACCTGATAACCCTTGGTGGCTATCAGCTCGATGGTCTTGCGAAGCAATATCTTGGAATCGACATTCAGCGTCTCGGCAGAAGTATCTGGGAAATGATAGCCGATATCGCGCATGTTGGCTGCTCCCAAGAGCGCATCGCAAATGGCATGTATCAGCACATCAGCATCGCTGTGCCCCAACAAGCCCAACTCGTAATTTAGTTTGATGCCGCCAAGCCAAAGCTCGCGCCCTGCCACCAACTTGTGGACATCATAGCCGAATCCTACTCGAATATTCATCTTTTTGGGGGTTTATCTTCTCTTGAACAGGTCCTTGATGCCGTCCATATCAAAGGTGAGCGAAAAGCGCAACGTCTGGTCGAGCGGATTGCTCTTGGCGGTGGCTACTACATAACCGGCATCGAGCTGGAACACGCTCATCTTGAAACCGGCACCGACGGTAAAGTACTTGCGGTTGCCCTTATTCTCGGCTTCGTGATGATAGCCTGCACGGAGCGAGAACTTGTCATTATAGGTGTACTCTGCTCCTACGCCATAGTAAATCTCCTGCAACTCTTCCTTGAATCCGCCTGGCGCATCGCCGAAACTCTTGAAGATGCCTCGGATGGCTGAAATGTCATTGTACTCTCGGTGCACACGGTCTTCGTATTCTGAATTGTCCTCGCCCTCTTCCTGCTTGGGAACGGTAGGTACCAACAGCTTGTTGGCATCGGCGGCTATGGTGAGGCGGTTGTACTCGTCGATAGGAATCATCAGCGAGGCACCCAATCGGAGGTTGGCTGGCAAGAACTCGCTGTACTCGTTGCCGCTAAACTTGATTTTGCTACCGATGTTGGAGATGTTGAGACCGATACCCAACTGGCACTCACGCTGGCCGATGTTGATATAGTTCTGATAATAGGCTGCAATATCGGCAGCGAAGGCGGAAGCGGGAGAATTGTCCTCGCGCTCATCAAAACGCATGTCGGAATAAATCCAGCGCAAAGCGGCAGAGAGTGAGAATGTCTCGCTCAGCATCAGCGAGTAGGCTACGTCGAGCGACATCTCGTAAGGATTGATAGTGGTTCCTTCTCCCGACTCGGCTCCCTCGTAAGAGGTGTAGACTTTACCCAGATTGAAATAGCGCAACGAACTCGACACGGCGCTGTGGTCGCCAATGCGGTAATAGCCTGCCAAATAGGCAAGGTTCATATCGTTGACCAACGAGCGAAGCCAAGGTGTGAAGTTGAGCGCCACTCCTGCACGCGAGATACAGAAAGGATATTTGGCGGGGTTCCAGTACTGAGAGTTGACATCAGGGTCGGTTGCCGCACCCACGTCTCCCAGACCGCCGCCACGGGCATCAGGAGCTATGGTCTGCGAAACGACCGCATAGTTGACAGGATTGAAAAGATCCTTCTTTTCCTGAGCACTCGCCTGCAGAGAGAGCTGCACCAGGAGCACCGCCAGTAATATTCTGAATGCTTTGTTCATATCTTCTTTGTGGTTTATTATTCTGTTGCCTAAAATAAAACGCAGAAGCAGCCTTTTTATTTTGCCGTGCGCCTTATTTGTTGTTAATATCCTCTCTTTTTTCTCAACTTTCGCTGGGTGCGGAAGTTATAGAAGTTCTGTTATTGTTTTATCGCCTGTCTTATCTGTTGCTGATGACAATGAGCTTCTTCGTCTTCGACACATAGTTGCTGCCTTCCGACGACACTTTGACACGATAGAGATAGACGCCCGTCTGCAGGGGGCGGCCGCCGTCTACCGACAAATCCCAGTCGACCGTGTAATTGCCCGTAGCCGACACTCCGCTCTCGGCATGACGCCACATCTGTCTGCCTGCCGCATCGAAGAGTTCGATGACTACATCCATGTTGCTCTCCATACGGTCATGACTGATGATGAACGTGGTGGAAGTACGGGCTGGATTGTTGGTCACGCCGATGTTGAAGAGCTGCGGACGCAAACCTTTCACCACGTTGAAGTGAAGCACGGCTGTAGAGCTGTTGTTCTGAATGTCCCATGCGCGGAACTGCAGTCTGTGAGGTCCTTCCTCCAACTCGGGAATACTATAAAAGGTGGAGCCACTGGTATAGGTTCCGAAATCGTAGCTGAAGTTGTTGTTGAGCGTATAGGTCTTCGCCATGTCGCCATCGATGACGAGCTGAAGGTCGTGACCTATTCCGCTGCCGGCTGCATTGATGCCGTCCTTGTCCTTGATCTCTGCCACAAAATAAGGCGTGCTGTTCACATTTTCACCATCGACAAACGAGGGCGAGTTGAGATAGCAATAGATGGAAGGGCCTACCGAATCGTTCTTTGCCTCGGCACTTCCTCCCACAATAAACTGGTCGCAGGAGCCATTGGCTCTGATGGTCTTATCGGTATTCAGGGCATAGAGATTGATCATTCCCTGACCATCGGCATAGTTGATGTCCTTGGGCACGGCAAACGTCAGCTCGAAACTGCTGTTGCGAATGCTGTCGGAACCATGATAGAGCGTCTTGGTGCGGTCTAAATACTTGAACGCCTCCTCTGCGCCGTCATTGCTGGTGTTGTTCAGCTTACAGGTTATCTCTTCCTGAGTGTCGCGCACCGTTGCTGTCACCACACCATTGAATCCTTCTACTCCTGCCACATGTCCTTTCATCTTGATCACAGATCCTGCCTTGACCGTAGGCATCGTTCCTGAACCGACAGCCACGCCGTCGATCTCGTCGACCACAACCTGGGCCGTGGGAAGATTGAGCGACAGGGCAGGATCGCCCAACAGCGAATACTGCAGGTGGTTCTCGGTATTGTCCTGTTCGGGACTCGTCTTGTTGGGGTCTTCCCGGGTAGGGGTCGGATAACGGTTGGTTCCCAACATCACATCGTTCTGCGCCAGTCGGTGAGCCTCGCCTAAAGCAATGGGCTTGCCGTCCTGCAGGGAGAGCACACGCTTCATGAAAGCATGGTTGATGTATTTGTTGGCGGATGTGAAAACGGTACGGGCCGTTCCATAGAAAGCTACGGCTCCGCCCTTCTCGTTGAGCACGGCTGCCTCGCCTATTGTTTCCGTTACGCCGTCGAAAGCCATAATGTCGCAGGCTGCTGTCACCCACAATGGCAGATTGGAGGTGCGCGACTCGCTAAAATCGCTCAGTCCAAGTACTGACTCGTGCGAGATGAGGGTGGCGTTGCCATGCCCTCCATAGTCCATGACCAAGGCTCCGTTGGCCTGTTGCTGGCGGATGATCTTGCTCACCTCTGGATATGTATTGCCAGTGGCTGAGCTCTCACGGGTATAGGCGTCCCACATCACTTTCTTGATCAGGAAATTGGGATAATCCCTGCCCACGCTATTGGCCACAGAGTCGACATCCTTCATGTGGATATTGTCATTTCCATCGTCACCCATGAACATGATGGTGTTCTGCCAGGCTCCGCCATTCTGATTCTTGCTGTAATTGATGGTCTTGTCGACCATGATCTTCGCCTCGGCTACTGTGGTTACCGGGAATCGGCCCACGCCAACGTCCTGCAGCTCACGTCGTGCGTCGGAACCTGCACCTTCTGCCAGGATGCCCATCCAGCTGTCACCTGCATAGCAGGTTGTCTCGCTAAACGAGTTCTCGCTCTCATATACGAGAAGGTAATCGTCTGGATCAAACCGCTTGCAGTCGGCTGTGAGCATGCGGTTGTCCCAAACGCAGTCGCCAAAGAGCAACAGATACTTAGGCATGTCGGCCTCTGTCGCAGCTCTGTCCTGCAACATTCTGAGATAGCGACGATAGGCATTGGCATCGGGTGTGCCACTCGAGAACTCATTGTACAGTTGGTCGGCGGCAACTATATTCACCCGCATACCGTCATGACTCTCATGGAACTCCTTAAGGCGCTGTGCCTGCTTCAACAGTGCGCCTGAGGAGGGAACGATGATGACCAGGTCGGCCTGACCGTCAGCATGAAGATCCTGATTGGTAATGTTCTTCACATAAGTGGCTGTAGGATGCTTTCCCGACAGGGGCGACAGCGGAATCGCCTTCTCCCAAGCCATCGACACATAGTCAAGACGGGCTGTCTCACCGCTCACATTCTGAATGGTGATCGTATCTTTGCCACCATCGACTTTCAGATTGTCGAGCAGATAAGTGCCTGAGTCCTGCCCTGCCTTGCAATAATCCAGAATACGAACATTCAAGGTACCTATGTCCTTGCCGTTGAGCAGAATGCGTATTTGATTGTCTCCTCCTGCAGAGACATTGACGGTAAGGCGTCCTTTCTGACTGCCAGTGGTGTTGGTGATCACTACCTGCTGACTGCCGCCCACGCTGATGGGCGTTGGGTCGAAGAGATTTCGTCCGCCATTATACCAGCTGTAGCCATCGACCTCGTAAAGCGAATGATAGTCATCGGGCGACGGATAGAAAGAGGAAACAAAGGCTGCCGAGTCGACCGTGGCAGGCTCCTCGTCGCTCTGGGTAATAAAATAATAACCGTAATCGGAATAAGGATTGCGTCGGCGGACAGTCGATGAGTTGGACGTCCAGCTGACAGGACCCTTGGCATAAAAGAGATGTTTTCCGCCTACGACACACTGGGGCACTTCCTTCAAATCATCGGTGCGGGCCAGGTCGTTGGCATAAAGAGCCTCGTTCTGCAGATTGCCGCCATAGCCATAAATCTTCACCTTATTGATATTGGAGAAGCCTGCCTGACGAACCGTGGCATCGGTAAGCTGGTAAACACCTGAAGAGCTGACTCTTATCTTTGCCCACTTGCCCGAGGCAAGTAAAGAATGTTCGGCATAGATGTCGGCTGCCGAGGCATAAGCCTTGTCATTCTTGCGTTGGCGCAGCACGCTGTTCTTCACGGCCTTTGCCTTGACATCAAGCATGAAACTCACCAGCATCTGATATTTATTGTTGCGGAAAACCAATGGGCAGAAGGAAGCCACAAGATATCCTTTCCTTCTGCTCACGGAGATATTCTGACTAAGAGGCACCTGCGAAGGCAGGGCTGCACCGGATATGCGATTGTAGTTGGCCACATCGCTCACGGTCATATCCATATATTCTGGATATTTCACCGAGACGGTGTAGACGGAGTCCTGATAGTTTTCGGGCAAAGGAATGGAATAGAGAAAATGTGGCAACACAGAGTCGACCTTGACCTCGTCGGCTGTCAAGTTGAAGAACCGCTGCTGTGCCTTTGCCGGCAGAGCAAGAACCAGCAAAGCCATCCACACGAAAAATATCCTAACTCTTTTATTCGTCATATCTTGGAATAACAAACTTGTTTTTTATGAGGCGGAAGATAAATTCCACCGCCCTGTTCTGTAAACCCGTACTGTCCTTTCGAGTGGCTTGTTAAAAGCACTTACTCTGAAAACCTTACGAACAGCTTTCATTGGGTTGTTTGCAAATGTAACTACTTGCAATTGAAGTCGAGCACCTTCCAGTCTTCAAGATAACCTTCGAGATGGTCGTCAATGCTGACAGGTCCGCAACCGGTAGGACAGCCTGTATAAAGCAAGTCGCCCGTCTTCAGCGTGAAGTACTGACTGATGTAAGAGATGATTTCGTCCACCTTGTAGAACATATCGCTGGAGCAACCTTCCTGTACAGTCTTGCCATTGATGTCGAGATGGAAATGAATGGCCTGTATGTCGCGAAACTTCTGCACATCCATCCATGTACCTATCGCTGCCGAACCATCGAAGCCCTTGGCAAGTTCCCATGGCTGGCCAGCCTCACGCAGCCTCTTCTGCATCTCACGGGCTGTGAAGTCGATTCCTACCGTCACCGCATCATAATATCTGTGGGCGAAGCGCTGCGGGATGGTCTTTCCCAACCTACAGATGCGAACCACCAACTCTGTCTCGTACTCTATACGTCCCAGATGATCAGGGATGAAGAAGGGTTTTCCATCCTTCAGCAACGCCGAGTCGGCTTTGGTGAAAATGACAGGTCTCTCTGGTTTAGATAACGTGTCATGTAGCGATTTATTGTGTTCGGCATAGTTCATGCCTATGGCAAATATCTTCATAATCCCAAAAATATATATAAAAAAGAAATGGGAGTTAGAAGCAAAGCGTAAGCCTTGACTCCATAACTCCCTGATATTCTAATTTAACTATAAGTCAAATTAATCTTGCCATGCCAAGCATTTCGTCCGCAACAGCAGATTACTCAGCAGCAAGAGTGAAGCGCTTGTAAGCAACGATCTTGAGATCCTTGCTCTGAGAAGCGAGGTACTGAGCAACAGTCTGCTTGTCACCATCACCGAACTGGAACTCCTGGTCAACGAGGCAGTTCTCCTTGAAGAACTTAGCCAGACGACCATTAGCAATGTTCTGGATCATAGTTGGGTTCAAAGAAGCAGCCTTCTCCTCACTTACAGTCTTCTTGATGTTGCGAGCCTCCTCAGCCTGCTCAGGTGTCAACCAACCCTTCTTGGTGTTGCTCTCGATGTGATCCTCAGAGTCAACGTGAGCTGGGTTGATGCCAGCCTTCTTCAAAGCTGCGTTAACAGCCTTCTCTACGAGCTCTTCCTTAGTCTTGGCAACAGCAACCTCGAGCTCAGTCTTCTTAGTCTCCTCAGAAACAGAAGACTCGTCGAGAGCTACAGGGCGCATAGCAGCTACCTGCATAGCTACCTTGTGACCAGCCTCCTCGTTGTTCTCGTTGAGCTGAACCATAGTACACAAAGTGTGCTTGTTCATGTGGTCGTAAACCTCGATGTTGTCACCCTCGAGAACACAGTAGCCGTCGAGCTCCATCTTCTCGCCAGTGATACCAGAGCGCTGTGTAACAGCAGCCTGAGCATCAGCATCGCCAACCTTCAAAGTCTTCACCTCGTCGAGAGTGTGAGCCTTGGCAGCGATAGCAGCGTCGAGGATGTCAGATGTCAACTTGATGAAGTCAGCACCGTTAGCTACGAAGTCAGTCTCGCACTTGAGAGCGATGATAGCAGCGAAATCGTTAACCTTCTTAACGAGAACGCAACCATTAGATGTCTCGCGGTCAGAACGCTTTGCAGCGATAGCGAGTCCACGCTCACGGAGCAACTCCTTTGCCTTATCGAAATCACCTTCAGCCTCTGTCAGAGCCTTCTTTACGTCAGCAAGACCAGCACCTGTCATAGCGCGAAGTTTCTTGATATCTTCAATTGAAACAGCCATAATATTTTTCTTTTATTAAAATAGTTAATGTTCTATTTGTTGCTATAGCACTGAGCCACCCCTTTCCTGGATGATGGCTCAGAGCTTATTAAGCCTTTGCCTGATTACTCAGCAGCCTCAGCAGCCTCTTCCTTGCGGGCAGCCTTCTTCTTAGGCTGATCCTTCTGCTCGGCAGCAGCCTTCTCATCAGCCTTCTCTGCCTTGCGCTCCTCAAGACCCTCAGCGATAGCACCGCAAACAGCAGAGAGAATTACCTCTACTGAATCCTTTGCATCGTCGTTGGCAGGGATGATGTAATCGATATTCTTAGGATCAGAGTTGGTATCAACGATACCGAACACTGGAATACCCAGACGGTTAGCCTCCTTAACAGCGATGTGCTCCTTCATTACGTCGATAACGAAGAGTGCGCTTGGAAGACGAGTCAGGTCGGCGATAGAACCAAGGTTCTTCTCCAACTTGGCACGCTGACGGCTTACCTGAAGCAACTCGCGCTTAGAAAGGTTAGAGAATGTACCATCATTCATCAGCTTATCGATGTTTGCCATTTTCTTGACAGCCTTACGGATTGTAGGGAAGTTAGTGAGCATACCACCTGGCCAGCGCTCAATAACGTAAGGCATGTTGACAGAGGCAGCCTTCTCGGCTACGATGTCCTTAGCTTGTTTTTTAGTAGCGACAAACAGGATTTTCTTACCTGACTTGGCGATTCCCTTGAGTACCTCAGCAGCCTCGTCGATCTTAGCTACAGTCTTGTTGAGGTCGATAATATGAATACCGTTACGCTCCATGAAGATGTAAG
>OBCH01000271.1_pt1 | contig 12353 bp, 12 predicted proteins | sample 1495941 | NCBI WGS metagenome assembly OBCH01 (sample SAMN03418276, study PRJEB22391) | human gut metagenome | biome: human-gut; feature: organic feature; material: feces | host: Homo sapiens | place: Tanzania | collected 2013-01
AGCGATACATGATAAGCACCATGAAGAGGTCGGCAGTCTCGCTACTGCGCATATCTGAAGGGAAGTGAGATTTCACGTCGGCCTTTTCATTACCTCCGTAGGGTGGATTCATCAACACAACATCAAACTTGTCTTCATCCGTGTAGTTGAGAACATCCTTTGTAAGCGAGTTGTCATGATATACCAATGGTGTATCTATGCCATGCAGCAATAGGTTTGTTACACATAACATATATGGGAACTGTTTCTTTTCGATGCCAAACACAGACTGGTTGTACTCTTTTCGGTCGTCAGCTGTCTTGACCTTCTTATCCAATTCACCCAACCAGCTGGTGATAAAGCCGCCCGTACCACAGGCGAAGTCAGCCATTTTTTCACCAATCTGCGGATTGACTATCTCTGCCATAAACTCGGTCAAGGCTCTTGGAGTGTAGAACTCACCAGACGAGCCTGCTGACTGCATTTCTTTGAGGATAGTTTCGTATATCTCACCGAAAGCATGACTCTCTTCATAGTCACCAAGGTTCAAACCGTCAATCACATTCAGCACTTGACGAAGTTGAACTCCGTCTTTCATATATTGGTTGGCATCCTCAAAAGTTGTCTTTACTATTGCCTGACGAATTGGGGTGTCAGGTGTAACCTCTATATTCTTGAGCTCCACAAACAATGTGTTGTTGACAAACGAAAGCAGCTCATCACCAGTCAAGGCTTTACCGCTTCCATCGTCATGCGCCCAGTTGCGCCAACGGCATTCTTCTGGAATAATAGACTTGTAATCATCATCGTCCAACTCCCAATCGTTCTCTTTCTCGTCATAGACTTTCAAGAACAGCATCCACGCCATTTGTTCTATGCGTTGCGCATCGCCATTGATACCGGCATCATTGCGCATGATATTGCGTACTCGTTTTACGAAATTTGATAAACTCATTTTATATTGTTTCTATTTTATGCTATATTATATATTGTCAGCTCCAGTTCCTTTACGGCCTTCAGATACTCTCTCTTGCCACCGAAGAACTTTACTATATTTGCCTTAGAGCCCAATCGGCGGAAAGGATCGTTTTCAAGCACAGTGAGACTTTCAAGTTCTGAAATGCCTTCTTCCATGTACTTCTCCAGCAAAGCCTCAAGTACCAGCCGTGCCTGCTCACCATACTTGGTGAATATATCACGCTTTTTCACTTGCTCAGCACGTTCCCGCCTTGTCAGGGTCTTCTTGCCATATGCGATGTGGCAGATGAAATCAAAATCATCCACATTACTCATTTCCTGTGAAGTCTTTAATGCGGCAAGGTCTATGCCTCTTTCTTTAAGCATATCAGCAATGTCTGACTTTTTCTTTAATTCATTCCATTTGGAGGTAAAAGTATCAATGGTAGCAAACGAATCAAGGATATTCTTCTTCGTATAGTCGGTAATGCTCTCCGTACGAAGCAACTTGCCATCGGCATCGTAAACGGACACTACCTTATTGACAACCATTACCTGGCAGCCATCTTTATCTACAAAAGGCTTTGGACGAGTGATCGGGTCACCAACTATTGGCGGTGTATCATCTACAGGCAGAACTATAGTTTTTGCCTCTTTGGACTTTATAGGATAATCGGGATCCATCTCGATAGGTCCGTCCCAATCAGGGTCAGCAAACAAGCGTGTTACATTTCGAAAGTCCATCACCGTGAAATTGGTCTTTCCCTCATTCTCACGAAGACGGGTTCCGCGTCCTATAATCTGCTTAAACTCCGTCATGGAACCAATCTGTTGGTCAAGCACTATCAACTTTACCATCTTGCAATCCACACCGGTAGAAAGCAACTTACTTGTAGTTGCTATGACAGGATATTTCTCGGCAACAGAAATGAAATAATCCAACTTGCTTTTTCCGTATTCGTCACTACCTGTTATACGAACCACATAGTCGGGATTTTTCTTGCACATATCAGCATTGGCATTAGCCAAAGCCATACGCATACGTTCCGCATGAGTTTCATCAGCACAGAACACTATGGTCTTAGCCATGCGATCTGTACTTTTCAGATAGTTGGTTATCTCTTGCGCAACTTCCCTTATGCGGTCTTCTATAACAATGTTATAATCATAGTCGCTGTTGTTATAAATGCGGTCTTCTATCTCGTTGCCGTATATATCCTTTTGTCCCTTTGTCGGTCTCCACTCATCGCCAATGTTGGTTGTGATGTTGATTACCTTGAAAGGAGCAAGGAAACCGTCCTCAATTCCGTTTTTAAGACTGTAAGTATAGACAGGTTCACCAAAGTAGCCAATACTTGACTGGTACTTTGTTTCTTTTGGTGTTGCAGTCATACCTATATGAGTAGCCGAAGAAAAGTATTCCAAGATGTTTCGCCAGTTGCTATCATCCTTTGCGCTACCTCTATGACACTCATCAACGATAACAAGGTCAAAATAGTCTGGATTAGGAAACAACTCCTTATAGTTTTTGGCATCATTCTGTCCAATCAGCTGTTGATAGAGTGCAAAGAACACTTGATAAGACCCCAATTCTTCCAAGTGGTTCTTGTCTTTTGAGTAGTCTATCTTGTGCGTTACCTTTTCCAAGGGTTTAAAGTCCTGCTGTATGGATTGGTCAACCAATATGTTGCGGTCTGCAAGATACAACACTTTCTTCTTTAAACCACTTTTAAGTAAACGCCATACAATCTGAAATGCAGTATATGTCTTGCCTGTGCCAGTTGCCATGACAAGGAGCACACGGTTTTGTCCTTTGGCAATGGCACCAACTGTGCGGTTTACTGCATTGCGCTGATAATATCGTGGCGGGAATATATTCTGACCAGTGCAAAAAGGCTGCTCAATGACAGACAACTCTTGCTCATTAAGTCCGTTTCCTTCGTTAGCCTCATTTTTATATCTTTCGATAAGTTCTTCTTTTGTTGGAAATTCGTCCATAGCAAAAGTGCGTTCCTTGCCCGTCAAGAAGTCATGTTCGGCAAAACCTTCACCATTTGAACTGAATGCAAACTTCACATCAAGCATTTGGGCATAGGTCATGGCTTGTTGCAATCCATGAGAAACAGAATGATTGGCATCCTTTGCTTCTACAATAGCAATGGGTGTTGCCTTATTTGCATAAAGTACATAGTCGGCAAACTTCGGTTTCTCTCTATGCACAAGATTACCATGAAGGCTAATTTTACCGTCAGTAAATTTAACCTTCTGTTCCATGAATATACTATCCTTTGACCATCCCTTGCTTGTGATGGCTTCGTTGATATAGCGGAACTTGATGTCCTCTTCTGTAAGTTTTTTGCTTATGCCCATATTCAAATAATATTTTATTATCAGAAGTTCTACAACATACCTGTCTAAGACATCTTTTATCTTGTTTTCTTCATAAATTCACCGAATTTTGCAGCAAATATACATTATTTTTTGCGATAATCATTATAAATTAAGCTATTTTATGCAATTCAACTCCTCTTTCATCTCCACGAGCCGCACGTACAGTCCCCTGTAGGCTATCTCGTAGAACCGGCTCACCTTCTCGTAGGCGATACCGAGCTGATTGCGCCTTGCCCACATGTCCTTCAACCTGGTCACCTCCTTGGAATCGCCGTATTTCCACTGGGCGCGTTCATGCGAGATCGACTTGCGCAACCTGTCGGTCATCGACTTCATTTCCTCGGGAGTATCATAGGAGAACACCGTAGGGAACCATTCCATCATCTGCTCCACAAATTCTTTGTCGCCCACAGACTGACGGCATACGCCCGACTCCTGCAAGGCCTCAAAGATATAGTACCATTCGTTCTTGGCAGAAGGGTTGATTCTGCCATGCTCGTTAGAGCCGTAGATGGCGTTGTACTCGCCAAGGTCGATGCTCCTGGCTATCTCGCCGAGCAGGGCACGCAGCTTATCGTCAGAGTCGAAGAGCCTGGTGTCGAAGATGTAGTTGCGCAGGGAGTCGGCAAGTTCCTCCCGGTGGATGCCCGAGGCCGACTGGACACCGCCTCCTAACCCAAAGTTCACATGCTCGATGGTGAGGTTGCCATCGACAGCTATGCCATAGTTGTTGCCATTGATATTGATTGCCATAATTATTGTAAAAGAGGTTGGTTTACTTTGGTGGCGATAGCCTTTGCCAGCATCTCAGCCTGAGGGTCGGTGAAATGGAATCCTGCGTTCAGGTCACCCCCGGTCATGATGCCACGGTTGTCGCCTCCTGCGCTTACGCCCTGAGCCTCGCCGTCGAGCCGCTTGTAGAGTTCGAGCAACGGAACGTCGAACAAGTGATGGTGCTCGATGTTGTACCTGTTCAGCGAGAGCAGCATCTCCTTGATGGTCTCCACGCTCCTGCCGTATGCCGGGGTGAGCAGCTGATTGATGAACTGTCGCATTGCATCAGGGTTCTCACCTTCTTCCCGCTCCCACTCCATCAGCTCGTAATGCAACAAGTCGGCCCGCTTTCCTTCCGCCAACCGGGCCTCTTCCTTCTTGCATCCCTCGTCGAGCAGGGCATCGAACAGTTCATGGTGGCACCACCTTTTCATGATGCAGAGGATGACAGACTTCAAGTTTGACTTCTCAAGTAGCCTCCCTGGTGCCTGGCCCTGCTTCGATGACAAAGCGGCGAACATCGAGGCTGCCACCATCTCGATAAGCATAGCATCGGCAGCTGCGCCGCTGTCGCTATAGGCCTCAGTGATGCAGGAAGCCTCCTCCTCCAAGTCTTCCAGTTCGTCATCGATGCCCTCTTGCGCATCTGGAAGCCCGAGTATCACATCACAGAGATTTCTTGCCGAGAGGCAAATCTCCTGAGGCGTGAGGTGGGTCTTGCCATCCTTGTACCACGCCTTCAAGGCATCGTGGAAGGTTACATAGACCGTATCGGAAAGCATACGGCGGCGCAGGGGTCGAGCCTGCTGAGGTGTAAGTCGTTCTATCATTTATTTTTTATTGAACTTGCGAAAGTTGAGTTTTTAGTTTATTCGATTTAGGAAGAGAGCGAGGGGCTACGCCGTCTGCGTCTCCTCGTCCTCAGACTCGTGCTTGATACTGTTCATCATCTCTATCACCTTGGCTTCCAGCTCCATGCGTTTCTCCTGCTCCATGGGTGCGCCCTCCTTGTCGGTGCCATGAAAAAGGCACTCCAGCAGGACGGCATCGAATTCCTGGGTGACAATCTTGTCAGAGAGAGTCTCTTCGGAGTCGATAAGACAAGAGTAGTGGGCACCGTCACTGGTAATCAGCTCCACAGGGGTATCGGTGGCGCGGCTCAGCGTGAGCAGGTTCTTCATGAAGACGGACGACTTGTCTACATAGAGTGCGGTCTTCGCCTCCTCGGGCATCACCGTGTAGAGCGACTTGTAATTGTCCCTCTTGGCAGCCAACGCCATTGGCAACATGTACGACATGAGCGAGTCGTCGAAATACTCCTTTCCCTCGCCCCTCAACCGGTCCACTCGCTGCAGGATCTCGCTCTCCGTCAGCCCCTCAGGCGCACCGAAGATGAGGTTTTGCGAGTGCTGTTGCAGCCGTGTCCACGTCTTGAAGAGGTCTTCTGCGTAGTAGGTAGGCAGGATGTCGAACGAGTAGCAATATTCGGCGAAGAGCCTGGCGTTGATGGTTCGGGAGAGGATGCGCGCCACTTGCTGCGGATTGCCGAATGCCTTCTTGCGGCGATGTATGGCGACGGTGCGAAGGCCACTTCGGTTGTCGATGACTACGAAGCACGAAGGCTCGTCTCTCGCCACACTGGGCTCGTAATGCTTCTCGATGGGGATGTCGATGCTGTTGGCGAACTGCATCACGATGATTTCGGGTGCCGACAACAGGTGATACACTCGGTGATTGAACACTTTCTGCGTCTCGCCCTCGCCCAGCCGGAAGTCGATGCTCGAGTCCTCCTCGAAGAGCCTGCCCAAGTGTCGCTGGCGATCTTCCCAGTGATGCGGGGCGAACTCATGCTTGTACTTGATAAAAAAATGCGCAAATCTTGCCATAAGGTTATTCAGGTTTGATAATTGTTTTTTAGTTCTACTTTTCCCACTCTGGGCATCAGCCCACGCTTACTGCCTACAAAGTTACACAATTATTTGGGTTTTCGGAAAGAAAAGGGAGAAAAAAACAAACGGCAATAAAAATATGTTCCACATGGTCTTTCTGTAATCGGAGGAAATAAAAGACAAAAAGTTAAGATATAAGACCAATCATAAACCAAAAAGGGCACGATTGCTCGTGCCCTAATTACTTGATCTATCATTATATTGCGTTCGTTAACCGAAACTATTGAACAACAACTTTCTTCACACTTCCATCACTATACTTCACGATGTTCAAACCCTTGGCAGGAGCAGATAATCGTTGGCCATTTGCTGAATAGCGAGAGACTTCCTTGACATTGGCAGAGGTTGCAACCTTATCAATGCCCGTCGCATCGAACTCTACTATATTATAGAAATAGCCAAATTCTGCTGACCTAAAATAAGCATCACCAGTTCCTTTTGGTACATAAACCGTACAATTCTTTTCGTCACATCCAAGAAATAGATTTGACCCCGTCTCTGGTAATTTTTCCATATATGCATAAATGGATGTTAATTCACTGCAAGCATTAAAAGCTTGAGAACCTATCGCAGTAACACTGGAAGGGATGGTCAAGCTAATCAATCCATAGCAGCAGAAAAAAGCACCAGCGCCTATCTTAGTAACACCGGAAGGGATGGTAAAGTTAGTCAACCCTCTGCAATTCAGAAAAGCATGCTCGCCTATCTCAGTAACACTGGAAGGGAGGGTCAAGCTTGTCAATCCAATGCAACTTGACAAAGCATAACAGCCTATCTTAGTAACACTGGAAGGGAGGGTCAAGCTTGTTAAACCACTGCAACCATAAAAAGCAAAATCGCCCAACTTATCATTAGAGGTATTAATGAAGCCATCATCGCGGTCCGAATAATAAGCAGATCCACCTTCTACAATTTTAGCATCAGACAAGTCTAATATAGATAGCTTTCCGTCGGTTTCTTTCCCATTAACATCACAACCAGCCATCTCACGGATAAATTTCAAATCCGTGCCATTAATTTTACCAACAATCTTCAGATTGGTAATCAGATTCTTCTCGTTTGCACTAATCTTATCAGGTAAAGTACCAGCCTCATCCAGCTTTATTTGTCTGGTAATCAAGCCATCATCTGCAGCCAGAATTGCCGTGCTCCCAAGCAACATAAATAACACTGTTAAAAACAGCCCTTTGAAAGTAAATGTTCTCATATTCATTTTAGTTATTTTATTCCGCAGCACTATAGTTTATTATACTTTTGATATCCTGAACAACAAAAGCGGCCCAGGGTCTTGCCATGTCGAAAAATTCAATGTATCTTCGTGTTGCAAAAAGAAACAAAAAATTCAACGATAGACAGGGCAAAGTTACAAATAAAATCTGAGAAACCACTTCTTTTGGAGGATTTTTTTTCGGGTCGTGGAGCAAATCCGCTGACACTGACACTGACAGTCCAAAATTCCGCAACTCCCCCCTTGAGGGAAAAAGGGTGAAAGAGAAAGTTTATATTTATATATATATAAATATAAAATTATATTATTAACATTTCTTTACTTTTCTGCTCCTTCACAGGAGGAAGAAGAGGGGGTGCGGAAAATCGGACTGTCAGTGTCAGTGTCAGCAAGGGTGTTCTACTACGGGAGGCGTAAAAATTAAAAATTGTCATTGAAAATGTTAGTGTTTTATGTTTTCTGTTGGCCTAAAAAGGTACATATTATTTTTTTGAGAACAAAGCAAGAATAGGGAGAAAAATTATCCGAAATAACAATCACCATATTGGAGAAAATTACAAAAAATAGCATGATTTATAATGATTGTCGCAAAAATAATGTATATTTGCAGCAAAATCCGATGAATTATTGAAGAAAACGATATTGATGAATAATTTACAGATTGGTATGGAGAATAAAGAGCTGACAAACATAACCGATGCTGCCTATCAGAAATTGATAGACAACATAACCACGCTATGGAGTGAATCGAAAGCCAAAGCAATTACCGCAGTCAACACAGAATTGCTTGATGCCAACTGGCAGACAGGAAAGTATATTGTTGAATATGAGCTTAAAGGTAAGGATAGAGCTGAGTATGGCAAGCAATTACTTGTGAACCTTGCCAAGGACCTAACGGCAAGAAATGGGAAAGGCTTTAGCCGCTCCAATCTTGTCTATATGCGTAAGTTTTATCTTGCTTTTCCAATTTGTGAGACAGTGTCTCACAAATTGACATGGAGTCATTATTTTGAACTATTGAAGTGTGATAACACGCTTGAAATGCAGTTCTATTATAAGGAATCCATCAAGGAAGGCTGGAAAGTTCGAGAACTGAAAAGACAGATGAAAAGCTGTCTGTTTCAGCGACTTGCATTAAGTACAGACAAGGCTGGAGTTCTTGCATTGGCTAACGAGGGGCATCAAGTACAAACTCCGCAAGACATTATCCGCGACCCATTTGTGCTTGAATTTGCAGGACTTCCCAAACAGAAACGCTATAAGGAGAGTGACTTGGAAAAGGCCCTGAAAGACCACATGGAGCAGTTTCTTTTGGAAATGGGACGTGGTTTTGCTTTTGTGGGCAGACAATACTCCATGCAGATTGGCAGCCGGCAGTTCAAGGTGGATTTGGTGTTCTACCATTGTATTTTGAAATGCTATATACTGATTGACCTCAAGCGAGCAGAGATAAAACATGGCGACATCGGGCAGATGAATCTCTATCTGAACTACTTCAAGACTGAAGTGTGCCAACCAGATGACAATCCGCCCATTGGCATAGTTTTGGGAGCAAGAAAAGACGAACTCCTGATGGAGTATGCCTTGGAGGGTGTAACCAATCAATTGTTTGTGGCACGTTACCAGCTATATTTGCCAAAGCGTGAAGAACTGCAAGCACAACTTGACAAATTGTTGGACGAAGCGAAATAGCACCCATCCGCTGACACTGACACTGACAGTCCAAAAATCCGATGCTATACATTCAACTGAACTTTCGCATATCAGGAGCCCAGCGAAACCCAGCGAAACTTGAGCATTCAAAAAAATGGCGAATAAAAAAGGGACATATAAAAACAGCTTAAAAGATGAGGACCCCAGGAAAACTATGACTTCGGGAGAAGAAAACTAAATTTGCGCGCGCCGAAAACTATGGATTTCCGTAGGGTAAACTTACTGAACGCATTTTTGCTGAAAATCGCCAGTTTACGCATACCGAAATTTGGTCGTTCCAAGAAAAGGTGGTATCTTTGCAACAGATATAGAAACATCGAAAAACATTAACCATTAAACACACATTACAACTATGGCAAACAACACAAAAGGAACATTGAAGTATCGTAAGGTAAAGCGCATTCCACCCCTGGGTGAAAACGCAGGTAAGGAAAAGTGGTACGCCACGGTGGTAACCGACCGAGAGTTGTCGTTCGAAGACTTCGTCAACCACATCTCCGACCACGGCTCGCCCTACTCACGAGGATGTATCAACGGTGTGCTCACCGATGCACTCGACTGCCTGCAGGAGCTCATCCTCGACGGCAAGAGCGTACGGCTCGGCGACCTGGGGCTCTTCTCCATCGGCATGGCTTCGAAGGCCGAAGAGACTGCCAAGGACGTGAGCGCCCAGAGCATCAAGAAGGTGCACCTCATCGTGCGCAACACCCGCACCTGGAGCAACTCGGAGCTCAGCAAGAAGTGCAAGCTCAAGGAGTACGACGCCTTCGGCACTGACGGCACTCAGACCGACTCGCCCGGCACTGGCGACAACGGAGGCGCAGGCGGCTCCGGCACCACCTCCGGAGGCACAGGCAATCCAGGAGGCACTGGCAATCCAGGAGGCTCTGAAAGCACCGGAGGCGGCGACGGAGAATAGGCATCCTGACTCCTGAGCAACGCCAAGGGGAGTTGCCCGAAAACTCCCCTATCGAGAATCATTCACCGAAACACAGAACCCTTAAACATCTATCACTATGAAAAAGGACACTTGGAAAACCCTCATTCAGATTGCCATCAGCATCTTGACTGCTATTGCCACCACGCTCGGCCTCGCCAGCTGCACCCTGGCGTAAGCCTTCCGCCACGCCTGGCTGGCATCTCTGAACGCCCCTCTCATCCTCTCTTCGCCCAAAGCCCGCGAGACCCTCACAGCAGGGAGCCGCGGGCTTTTCGCTTTGGCATGCTGAAAAAAAGAGGAAAACATTTGGCGGTTTGAGGGATTCCTTGTAATTTTGCAATGGTTTATCAAAAAAGAAATAAGGCTTATGTGCAAATATGAAGAAATAGAAGGCTGGCGTCTGTCGAACGGAAAGACCATCAGGGAGATCAACAATGCCGTGCACGATGAGGTGGAACGCATCTACTTAGAGGCATGGTCGAAAGGCATCTCCGTGCCATATTTCGAGGGCGGCAAGACCTTTCTTGCCAATCCCGACGGAAGCGACGATGAAGTAAATTTTGATATCAGAACAAGACAATACACCATCATCCGACAAGTTGCTGCACCAGGTAAAGGAAAAATGTCCTACTTGCTGCAAGCTTAGTTCCGTTTGCATTTATACAGATAATAAATAGTATTACCATGATTAGAAGACCGGAATTTACAATCATTGCTGGACCCAACGGAGCAGGAAAAAGCAGATTAGGCCCCTTTTATTCAAGTACAAAAGCATTTGATGGGGACAATCTTGCCATGAAACTTCGCAAAGAGCATCCCGACTGGAAAGATTCTTGGGTAGAGGGGATGGTAATTTCAACATTAATGAAAGAAAAAGACGAAGCTATTCTTTTAAACAGGGACTATGCGTTCGAAACCAACTTTTCATCTGATTTACCCATCAAACTCATTAATGATTTCAAAAAAGCCGGCTATAAAATTTGCCTCATCTATTTTGGATTATCCTACATATCAGACTCTTCCACTCGTGTAGAGCAGCGCCAAGTCATGGGCGGGCACAACGTAAGTCAGGAGGTGATAGAATACAACTTTACCGAAGGTATCAAGCGTGTACGTGCCTCGCTTGCTCTCTTCGAGAACATTCTTTTTGTAGACGGCACATCTGATTTCGGTGACATCATTGCCATTCATATCCCGAAATCGGGCAAACACATGATAACCGACCATCCTCAAATATGGTTTGAGAAATTCTTCAAAGATGCTTTCGATAAACTTATTTGAACCTTTGAGTCAAAGGAGTTAAGACAATAGCCTTATTGCTTGTAATCAAGTCCACAAAGCTGTTGTCTTAACTCTCTCACTCCGTCACTCCTCAGAGCATCATGGGAACTGTGGATAGTCGTCGAAGCGGGGCTTGCGCTTCTCGAGGAAGGCCTTGCCGCCCTCCTGCGCCTCGTCCATGGTGTAATAGAGCATGGTGGCATCGCCAGCCAGCTCCTGGATGCCAGCCTGTCCGTCGAGCTCGGCATTGAGTCCGGCCTTGATCATGCGCAGTGCCAAGGGCGAGCGTTCCATCATGATCTCGGCCCACTCCACGCAGGTGTCCTCCAGCTCGGCGAGGGGCACCACCTTGTTGACCATGCCCATCTCCTCGGCCTCACGGGCGCTGTACTGGCGGCACAGGAACCATATCTCGCGGGCCTTCTTCTGTCCCACCATGCGTGCCAGGTAAGAGGCACCGAAGCCTGCATCGAAGCTTCCCACCTTGGGACCCGTCTGTCCGAAGATGGCATTTTCGGAGGCGATGGTGAGGTCGCACATCACGTGGAGCACATGGCCGCCACCGATGGCATAGCCGTTCACCATGGCGATGACGGGCTTGGGCAGACGGCGTATCTGCATCTGCACGTCGAGCACATTGAGGCGTGGCACTCCGTCGGTTCCCACGTATCCTCCGCGTCCCTTGACGTGCATGTCGCCTCCGGCACAGAAGGCCTTGTCGCCGGCACCGGTGAGGATGACTACTCGTATGTTCTGACTCTCACGGCAATAGCTGAAGGCCTGCGACATCTCCCATGTGGTGAGGGGTGTGAAGGCATTGCGATAACGCTCTCGGTTGATGGTTATCTTGGCTATGTGATGATACTCTTCGAAGATGATTTCCTTGAAATCAAATCCTTCTATTTTTTTCCATTCTCTCATATCGTTGTATTTATGTATTATGTTTAATTTTGAGGAGTTATTTTTCAGGAGTTAAAGGAGTTATCGCTCATATAAGCAGCACGCCCTGAACCAACGGTCACCGGCCGAAGGGAATTGGAAATCGCTGGCCGAAGGGTAAAGCAAAGGTAAAGGGCAGAAACTCATACAAGCAGCACGCCCTGAAAGGGCAGAAGCTCTTAGCCCAGGGCAACGCCCTGGG
>OBCH01000274.1_pt1 | contig 12236 bp, 9 predicted proteins | sample 1495941 | NCBI WGS metagenome assembly OBCH01 (sample SAMN03418276, study PRJEB22391) | human gut metagenome | biome: human-gut; feature: organic feature; material: feces | host: Homo sapiens | place: Tanzania | collected 2013-01
AGCCGCAAGATGAGAACTCCATAGAGGGTCGTCATAGACGATGACGTTGATAGGACGCAGGTGTAAAGACGGCGACGTCAAAGCCGAGCGTTACTAATTGCCCGAAACTTTTCTTTCCACAGTTCATAGTTTCAACTGTATGAGTCTGTACAGGTATTCATTGCAAGTTTTTGCTTGTCGATATACGTCATAACCCATTATCAGGTGGTTATTGCGGTGGGGTCCCACCTCTTCCCATTCCGAACAGAGAAGTTAAGCCCACTTGCGCCGATGGTACTGCAATGCAATGCGGGAGAGTAGGTAGCCGCCTCCTTTTATAAGAAACCTCAGTTATCTTTTGATAATTGAGGTTTTTTTTGTATCTTTGCATCCATACTTTGTCACATTTTGATCTTTGATTCGTTCTAATCTTTGGTTCATTCTGTATATGAGTGATGTCCGTTCTTTGGTGTATCTCTTTTAGGGGTTACACCGATCTTTGTGACATTTCAATTTTGAAATTATATATTTGTTATTCATTCTATGTGATTATGCTCTATTTTTTGAAATCTTCCTGGATTTGGCTGAAGCGATGTACTCATTGTCGCGGTTTTGGTGTTCAGTCTCCTTCGGCGTATCGGTTTATCCGTTACGTCATAAATGAGCATTATCCTTATTATGCTTATGAAGAATTGAAGGAGCATATGAATATGTTGTCCAAACATCAACATAAGTTGGGGAGGCTGTTCTTTCGTTTAGCTAATTTTTGGCAGCCAGATTTCTGTTACTGTGATCAACCTCAGTTTTTGAAGTATGCTCAGGCCGGATCTCATCGTATGAAGTCAGGTGCGATTTCTGAATTCTTGGAAAAAAGTGCATTTCGTTGCGTTCCTAACACGGACCGCATACTGATTTGGGTTGACCTGGAATATGCAGCTGATGTGCTTGATGAATTGTTGACCAAATGCACATCTCAAACCTTGTTGGTAGTTAATGGTATTAACAATAAGAATCATGCTTTGTGGAAAAAACTTCAGGCTGATGTACATGTCGGTATTACTTACCATCTATATTATTGTGGCATTGTGTTTTTTGATAAGTCCGTTTACAAGCAGCATTATGAGGTGAATTTTTGATTATTGTGGGCAAATATGGATAAAATAATGTAATAATTGCAGTATTCTTCTGTTTTATTAAGAAAAAATGCTCCAAATGCTTGCAGATAAAATATATTTTATTACTTTTGCACGCAAATATAAATCTAAAAAAAGACAGCTATGTATTGGACACTTGAATTAGCTTCGAAGCTTGAAGATGCACCATGGCCTGCTACAAAGGAAGAGTTGATAGATTATGCAACTCGTTCGGGTGCGCCTCTGGAGGTTCTGGAGAATTTGCAGGAGATAGAAGATGAGGGTGATGTCTATGAAAGCATTGAGGACATTTGGCCCGATTATCCTTCAAAGGATGACTTCTTATGGAATGACGACGAATATTAAAAAGTCGATGATAGGGCTGCTCATTTTGGGCAGCCTTTATCGTTTGCACTTTGTACTATCTTGTGTTTCCCGTATATAATATATATATAAATAGGTATATAAGACATGTTGTTACTATAAAAAGGTAATCTATCTTTAGTGTGGTTATTATTATTCAGTTTGCCTTATAATGATATGTGGTAAATCGAATATTGCCTATATACAATAAAAATCGTATTATTTCGTTATTTAATTGTGTTGAAACGTCTCATTATATTATACGTCCTGTTGCTGGGTGTTCTGTCTGTGAATGCTCAGTACGATCCTTCGTTTAGTCATTATTTCGATATGGAGCCTTCTTTTAATCCAGCTTCAGTTGGAAAACAGGCTAAATTGAACGTAACGGGCGCTTATGCCATAGACCTGGCAGGTTATGAACATAACCCACGAACGATGTATGTATCGGCTGACATGCCTTTTTATCTTTTGAAAAACTATCATGGCGTTGGTCTTCAACTGATGAACGATCAGATAGGCCTTTTCACCCATCAGCGCCTGGCAGCCCAATATGCCTTCAAGCGAAGACTTTTTGGTGGAATGTTGAGTGCAGGTATACAGGCAGGTTTTATCTCTGAAAGTTTCGATGGAAGCAAGGTGGATGTAGAGGAAGGCAACGACCCTGCTTTACCGAAGACTAATGTAAATGGAAATTCTGTTGATATTGGTGCAGGTGTTTACTATATGCATGGCGCTTGGTACGTAGGCGTTTCTGCCCAGCACCTCACTTCTCCCAAGATAGAGTTAGGTGAAACCAATGAAATAGACATCTCTCCTGTATATTATTTGACTGGAGGATACAATATTAAGTTGAGAAATCCGTTTTTATCAGTGAAGCCTTCTGCTCTTGTGAAGTATGACGGAGTAGCTTGGCGAGGAGATGTTAGTTGTCGTCTGGTGTATACTCATGAGAAGAAGATGCTCTATGGAGGCGTCTCTTATAGTCCCACCAATTCTGTGACCGGCCTCATAGGTGGCCGTTTTCATGGTGTTGTGTTAGGTTATAGCTATGAGTTCTATACTTCAGCCATCTCACCAGGTAATGGTAGCCACGAACTCTTTGTAGGTTATCAGACCGATATCAATCTTGTTAAAAAAGGAAGAAACAAGCACAAAAGCGTAAGAATATTATAAGCAAACATGAATATGAAGAAATGTATATTATCCCTCTGTTCGGCAGTAGCTCTCTTGGCATTAACTGGATGCTTTGGAGCCAAGTCAGCCTCGGTCTCCGGTAGAGGCGGTGAGGTAGTGGGCGTCGGTGGAAGGAATTTTGCAGAACCAGCACCTTATGGAATGGTAAAAATCAATCGAGGATTCCTGAAAATGGGATTAGAAACTGAAGATTCGCTGTGGGGAGAGAAAACACCTCGCAAGGAGGTTTCTGTAGATGGTTTCTGGATGGATGATACCGAAATCACAAATTCAGAGTACAAGCAGTTTGTATCCTATGTGAGGGATTCTATTCTTCGTACCCGTTTGGCAGATCCCGCCTATGGTGGTGATGAAACCTATATGATTACTGAGGACAAGCAGGGTAATCCTGTAACTCCGCGTGTCAACTGGAAGAAACAACTTCCCAAGAAACCTAACGAAGATGAGCAGCGGGCGATAGAAAGTCTTTATGCTGTCAATCCTGTTACGGGGGAGAAATTGATAGACTGGCGCCAGTTGAACTATAAATATGAGATTTATGACTATACAGCTGCGGCTTTGCGTCGCAACCGTATCAATCCACAGGAGCGAAACCTGAATACAGATATCAATATTGATCCAAACGAGGTGGTGATGATATCCAAGGATACAGCTTATGTGGATGATGAAGGAAAAATCGTCAGTGAAACCATTAACCGTCAGTTGTCGGGTCCTTGGGATTTCCTCAATACCTACATTGTTAATGTATATCCCGATACTACTTGTTGGGTCAACGATTTCAGAAACTCAGACAATGAGACTTATCTGAGAAGCTATTTCAGCAATCCAGCTTATAACGACTATCCCGTAGTAGGTGTTACCTGGGAACAGGCCAATGCCTTCTGTGCATGGCGTACAGATTATCTGCTGAAAGGCTTAGGCCCTGAGGCAAGGTTCGTTCAGCGTTACCGTCTCCCTACTGAGGCAGAGTGGGAGTTTGCCGCTCGAGGCAAGGATCAGAACGAGTTTCCATGGGACAACAAGGATGTAAAGAACGGCGATGGTTGTTTCTATGCCAACTTTAAACCCGATCGTGGTAACTACACCAAGGATGGCAATCTGATAACCAGCAAGGTGGCTATATATTCACCCAATTCCAATGGTTTGTATGATATGGCCGGTAATGTGGCAGAATGGACCAGCACAGTATTTACAGAGGCTGGAGTTGATGCAATGAACGACCTGAATCCTACTCTTGTCTACAATGCAGCCAAGGAAGATCCCTATCGTCTGAAAAAGAAGAGTGTACGCGGAGGGTCATGGAAAGATCCAGAGTCATTTATCCGTTCGGCATGGCGTTCTTGGGAATATCAGAATCAACCACGGTCATATATAGGATTCAGATGTGTGAGAAGTCTTGCTACCACATCGAGTGCTAAACAAAAAACAATAAAAACAAAGAAAAGGAGATAATAGCCATGGGCGAATATAGTAAATTCAATATCGTATACCGTCTGCAAAGATGGATGGACAGTGTGCCTGGTCAGACCTTTCTGAACTATGCTTACAGTTGGGGTGCTTCTGTCGTTATTGCTGGTGCGTTGTTTAAGTTGACCCACCTGCCTGGAGCTAATTTCATGATGTTCCTTGGTATGGGAACCGAGGTTGTGGTATTCTTTCTTTCCGCCTTCGACCGTCCTTTCGACAAGACTGCTGACGGGCGAGATATCCCTACTCATGTGACTGAGGAATATCTCGAGACAGGTAAGGTGACCTATGAAGAAGGACGTGTTGCTTCCTCTCAGGCTTCACCTGTTGGTAATGTTCAGCCTTCTGTCGTTGTCGTAGGCAATCCTCAGGCCTCTTCTTCTGCATCAACTATCAGTATGGCAGATCCTGAGGTAAGTGATTCTCTCGAGAAGCCTGTTCAGACTGTGGCCTGTGGCAGTGATGATAGCACGCAGCAGTCTGTAGCCAATGGTGTCTGGATAGGAAGTCAACAGAATACTACTCCCGAGATGGTCGAGGCTCAAAGCAACTATGTGGAAGAGTTGAAGAAGTTGGTAGAAACCTTGGAGAAGGTGAATGAGCAGAGTACTCGACTTACTCGTGACAGCGAGGAGATGGAGAATCTGAACCGTACTCTTACCGGTATCAGTAAGGTTTATGAAATGCAGTTGAAGGGTGCCAGTCAGCAAATTGGCACTATCGACCAGATAAATGAGCAGAGTCGCAAGATGGCTCAGCAGATAGAGCAACTCAACAAGATCTATACTCGTATGATTGAGGCGATGACTGTCAATATGAGGGCAGCCGCACCCCATGTGAGTGAAGATTAAAAAGCATAGAGATTCGAACTCTCTCTCTACTGACGAAGAGGGAGAAAACAAGTGAAATAAGCAAATTAAAGAATGGCAATAAAGAAAAGACCTATATCGCCTCGCCAGAAGATGATCAACCTGATGTATCTCGTCTTGATGGCTATGCTGGCATTGAACATCTCTACCGAGGTGCTCAATGGATTTTCTATAGTAGAGGAGAGTCTGAACCGTACAACAGCCAACTCTTCTGCCGAGAATGCAGCCTTATATAGTAATTTTGCTGATCAGATGAAGCAGAATCCTGCCAAGGTAAAGGCATGGTTTGAGAAGGCGACACAGGTTAAGGAAATGAGCGATTCGCTCTACAACTTTGCCCAGCAGCTGAAGGAAGCCATCGTGCGTGAAGCTGATGGAAGCGATGGAGATGTATTGCATATAGAGAATAAGGATAATCTTGAGGCGGCAGGTATAGTGATGCTGGCTCCTGGTTCTGGTAAGGGTGGCAAATTATATCGTGCCATCAACAGCTATCGTGATCGTATATTGATGATGGTCACCGATGAGCATCAGAAGAAAATCATCCAGAGCAATCTTTCTACCCGTGTGCCTAAGGATGCAAAGAATTTGGGCAAGAACTGGCAGGAGTACATGTTTGAGAATATGCCCGTGGCAGCAGCCGTTACTTTGTTGTCTAAGTTACAGAGCGATGTTCGTTATGCCGAGGGTGAAGTGTTGCATACCTTGGTTTCCAATATCGACATGAAAGATATAAGAGTCAACAAGCTTGACGCCTTTGTTATTCCCGAGAAGACAACTCTTTATCCTGGCGAGCGTTTCAATGCCAACATCGTGATGGCCGCAGTAGATACAACTCAGCAGCCTGAGATCTATGTCAATGGAGTGAGAGTGAACACTGCTCATGGTCAGTATTCGTTCACAGCAGGTGGAGTTGGTGAGCACCAGTTTGGTGGCTATATCCTGATGCAGAATGCCAGAGGCGATGTGATGCGTCGAAACTTCCTGCAGAAGTATACTGTAATTCCAGCACCTAATACTGCCACAGTGGCAGCAGATATGATGAATGTATTGTATGCAGGTTTCCATAATCCTGTCAGCATCAGTGTGCCAGGAGTTCCTGCCAATGCTGTATCTGCAACCATGACAGGTGGCTCGTTCATATCGAAGGGCAACGGACGTTTTGTGGCAGTACCATCAGCAGTGGGTAAGGACGTGACGATACATGTTACTGCCCGTGACAAGGGGCAGACGAGAACGATGCCTCCATTTGTATTCCATGTAAGGAAACTCCCCGATCCAACAGCTTACTTGGCTTTGGGTACCAACCGCTTCCGTGGTGGCGCCTTGTCGAAAGCTTCCCTGATGGGCGCTTCAGGTATTCATGCGGCAATTGATGACGGATTGTTGGATATTCCTTTCCGTGTATTGAGTTTTGAGACTGTTTTCTTCGACAATATGGGTAATGCAGTACCTTTGGCTTCGGCTGGAGCCAATTTCTCTGAGCGTCAGCGTGAGGAGTTCCGCAGACTGTCGAGAAACCGTCGTTTCTATATCTCTCACATCAAGGCAGTGGGGCCTGATGGAATTACCCGTAACCTCCCTGCAGCCATGGAGGTGATTGTGAGGTAGAGAAATGCAAAGAGTGAAGAATCTTATTGTTTAGAAATAAAGATATTATAATGAGAAAGATATTTTTGTTATTGATGCTTGCGGGGCTGACAATCGGTGCGAATGCCCAGCCTGAAGCTCGTAGACAGGCACAGCAGAAAGCCAAGCAGCAGTCGAATGCCAACAACATGACGACTCGTGCGCAGATAATGTTCCCTACATCGGCCACCATGGGCGATGATGTGGTATGGAGACGTGATATCTATCGTGAGCTCGACTTAAATGATGATGCCAATGCACCATTGTATTATCCTGTGGAGCCTGTCGGTGGTCAGATGAATCTCTTTACCTATATGTTCAAGCTGATGTTGAGCGGTCGTGTTCGTGCCTACCAGTATCGCTTGGATGGTCATGAGAGTTTCAACTACGAGGATCGTGTTGTGCCTAAGGCCTTCATGGACAATTATCACATCTATTACGAGCGTAAGAATGGAACTTTGACCCTCGATGACAGCGATATTCCTTCTCGTGAGGTAAAGTCTTACTATGTGAAAGAAGCCACATACTACGACCAGCATACCGCCACATTCCATACCAAGGTAATCGCCTTGTGTCCTATTATGACACGTGAAGACGATTTTGGTGATGCCGGAACCAAGTATCCTCTCTTTTGGATGAAGTATTCTGACCTTGCTCCCTATCTCTCCAAGCAGCAGATAATGACGAGCAATCTCAATAATGCTGCCATGATGAGTATAGACGATTATTTTGTCAAGAACCAGTATAAGGGCAAGATATACAAGACGACAAATATGTTGGGTAAAACCTTGGCCCAGTATTGTCCTTCTGATTCTGCTTTGAGCAAGGAGCAGAAGAAGATAGAGTCAGAGCTGGCTGCCTTCGAGAAGAATATTTGGGGCGATCAGGCGCGCAAAGATTCTCTTGACAGTATTGCCAATGCCGACAAGAAGAATGCGAAGGGCGTGAAGGGTGTGAAGAAGAATCGCAGAAGCAGAACTTCTGGTTCTGCGTCTACAGTCAAGACCCGTCGTCAGCGCAGTTCCGGTTCGTCAGGATCCAGTACAGCCCGAGTTTCGGTTCGTCGTCAGCGTCATTAATAATAGGTTTATAATATAAGGTATGAAGAAAGTATTATCATTTATTGTGTTGGCGGTTTCGCTCTTCTTTGCTAATCCTGCTCAGGCACAGATTAAGTTAGGTGTGAAGGGTGGCTTGAATGTCAGCAATTTGAAGTTGAATAACGATGTGTATGATGCTTCTAACAGGGCAGGATTCTTTATCGGTCCCATGGTTAAGGTAACGGTACCTATCACAGGATTGAGTTTCGATGTCGCAGCACTATATGATCAAAAGGATGCAAAGGTAAAAGTTGCAGACGATGTCGTTGGTGGGGCATATACTACGACTACCATAAAGCAGAAGTTTATTGACATCCCCGTTAATGTTCGTTATGTTTTCGGTCTTTGCAGTTTTGCAAATATTTTCCTCTTTGCTGGTCCGCAGTGGGGAATTAATGTTGGAAATAAGAATTTCAAATGGGATGAGTCCAGCAGCTATTCTTTGAAAAAGGCAAATTTCAGTGTGAATGTTGGTGCTGGTGTGACATTTTTTAGTCATCTACAGGCTTCTGTAAACTATAATATAGAATGTAATAAGTCTGGCAAAATGGATACAGGAAGTGTTGATTCCAATGGTAATCCTGTTGTTGTAAAGGGAAGAAACAACACTTGGCAGATAGCTCTTGGTTATTGGTTCTAAGCATAGGAGATACATATTAAAATATATAAAAGCAGATACCTGATGTTGGGTATCTGCTTTTTTATTGTTACCTTTGCAGGGTATGAAGTATGTCGATGTCATATTGCCCTTGCCGCTACCTGGCATGTTTACCTATTCTGTCCCCGAAGGGATGGAAGGGTGTGTTGTTTTTGGTAAACGGGTGCTTGTGCCATTGGGCAAGAGCAAGAAGTACATTGCCATGGTGGTAAAGGTGCATCAGGAGAAGCCGTCCTTTAAGGTCAAGCCGATAGAGCAGGTGCTGGATGCTACTCCCACACTTCTTGACCGGCAGTACAGGTTATGGTCGTGGATATCCAACTATTATATGTCACCTTTGGGCGATGTATATAATGCCGCAATGCCTACAGGCATGAAGTCTGCAGAGAAGTTCAAACCCAGGATGGAATTGTATGTGGAGCTTACGAGCAAATACCGCAACGAAGCTTCCCTGCATGTGGCTCTTAACATGTTGCAGCGTGCCCTGAAGCAATCTAAAGCCCTTACCACATTTCTCAGCCTTTCCCATTGGGACAGTTTAGAGAACGATACGCCTCGCGAAGGCATCAAGAAGGTCACCAAGGAAGAGCTGATGAATGAGGCTCATTGCACTTCAGCCATCGTCAAATCGCTCATCGACCGCGACATCCTCTTTACTTACGAGGAGGAGGTGGGGCGACTGAATACCTCAGGTGAGAGCCACTTCGATCAAATCAAACCACTTTCCATAGCCCAGCAGGAAGCTTACAACAAGATTCTCCTTCAGATGATGAAGAAGAATGTGGTGCTTCTTCATGGCGTGACTTCGAGTGGAAAGACCGAGGTTTATATCCACCTCATCAAACAGGCTCTCGACAATCACAAGCAGGTGCTTTATCTTCTGCCCGAGATAGCTCTCACGGTACAGATCATGGAACGTCTGCACAAAGTTTTTGGCGATCGTCTTGGCATTTATCATTCCAAGTATAGCGATGCCGAACGAGTGGAGATATGGCAGAAACAGATGTCTGCTCATCCCTACGATGTTATTCTTGGGGCTCGAAGTGCAGTCTTTCTCCCTTTTCAGAATCTCGGACTTGTCATCATCGACGAGGAACACGAAACATCCTTTAAGCAACAAGACCCAGCCCCCCGCTATCATGCCCGCAGTGCTGCTATTGTGTTGGCAGGTATGTATCCCGACTGCAAGGTTCTTTTGGGTACAGCCACACCCTCTATGGAGAGTTATTACAATGCGCAGGAAGGCAAGTACGGATTGGTGGAACTCAAAACCCGATACAAGGACATACAGTTGCCCGAAATCCAGGTGGTGGATGTAAAGGATTTGCGGCATCGCAAGATGATGACTGGTGCCTACTCTCCTCAACTTTTAGCAGCCATACGCGAGGCTTTGTCGCATGGCGAGCAGGCCATTCTGTTCCAGAATCGTCGTGGTTTTGCACCGATGGTGGAATGTAAGGTATGCGGATGGGTGCCTAAGTGCAAGAACTGCGATGTGTCGCTTACACTTCATAAGAATATCAACCTGCTCACCTGTCACTATTGCGGATATACTTATCCTGTGCCAGTGGAGTGCCCCAACTGTGGAAGTACAGAACTCATGGGGCGAGGTCTGGGTACCGAGCGCATCGAAGACCAACTGACGGATATCTTTCCCGAGGCTCGTATCGCCCGTATGGATTTGGACACCACCCGTACCCGCAATGCTTACGAGCGGCTGATAGATGATTTCTCGTCGGGTAAGACCAATCTGCTCATTGGCACCCAGATGATCTCCAAGGGACTGGATTTCGACAAGGTGAGTGTGGTGGGCATACTGAATGCCGACTCCATGCTCAATTATCCCGACTTCCGAGCCTATGAGCATGCCTTTATGATGATGGCTCAGGTGAGCGGAAGGGCTGGAAGAAAGGGCAAGCGAGGCAAGGTGATATTGCAGACTAAGTCGCCCACGTTGCCTGTCATCTCGCAGGTGGTTCATAACGATTATACAGGCTTCTACCAAGACTTGTTGGAAGAGAGAAGGGCTTTCCATTATCCTCCTTTCTACCATCTGGTCTATGTCTTCCTGAAGCATAAGCACGAGCAGGTATGCCATCAGGCGAGTATGGAGTTGGGACAGACTTTGCGCTCCTGGTTTGGCGACAGGGTCCTTGGGCCCGACAAGCCAGCGGTGGCAAAGGTGAAGACCATGAACATCCGTAAGATTGTTATCAAACTCGAGAATGGCATCAATCAGGCAAAGGTGAGAGAATATCTGAGATATGCCCAGGAGCAAATGTCGAAGGACCCTCGCTATGGCGCATTGCAGATTTACTATGATGTCGACCCCATGTAGACTGATATGATGGCAATGATCTTGTCTTTGTATGGAGCCAATGAACATAAAAATAAAAAAGGCTATCCCTTTCAAAAGATTGGGATAGCCTTTTGCGATAGTATGTAGTTATGCTTTTGGAATGTTGCTCTTAGAAGTTGATGTCGAGACCAACTGCGAAGACGTTGTTGTTACGGGTATAGTCAGAAGAGTAGTTCAAGTTTCTGTCTGCTGTGAGCTGTACCGTTTCGGTAGTCTTCTTGTGCTGATAGAATGTGTGGAAGTAGGCCACGTTGAGATCCATCTTCTTGTTGATGTGATAAACACCACCGATGGCAACAGAGTTGGAACTTACAACGAATGACTTGTCATCCATATACTCGTCAGACAAACCATAGTTGGTGTTCTGCCAACCTGTACTCAGAGTGATCTTCTTGTTGACGTCTACCTCTACACCGGCATTATACTCCAGGGTACCACGCTTCAACTCCTTGTTGCGGTTGTTGTAAGATGTGGCATTCTTGTCGTCGAACCAGTGGAAACCTGCGTTTACTCTTACTGCATCTACAGGGCTGTAGCCTACTCCCAAAGCCAAGTAAGCAGGAATGTCGCCAGCAATCTTCTTGCCGTCCTCATATTCACCGATGGCCTTGTCTATCTTTGAGTCAAACTGAGTCTTCAATGCGACCATGGCTCCTTGAATTTTTGGGTTGCTCAGAATAGCGTCTGCAGCAGCCTCTGGCACACCATTAGCGATGTAGGCATTGCGCAGATTGTCGGGCAGGTTGCCGATACTTGGTATCTGATTTACTGATTTGTTCTTCAGACGTATACGGGTCTTGAACTCATACTTGGCAGAGAAGTTCCAACGGCCGGTCTTGTAATCTACGCCGATGATAGGAGTGAAGCCTACGCCACTCTGGTCGCAGCTCAACTCGATATTGGCAGAACTTTCCTTAGCTGGGTTGAGTACCTTATAAAGAGGCATCTGTCCTACCTGAATGTTCTCTACATAACCATAGTAATTGGTCAGGGCATAAACGCCACGAACACCCAAGAAGGCACTGAAGTTGTCGCTGAACTTGTAAGCGGCACCTGCAGAGAGACCGTAGTAATACTGACGTCCGTGCATATAGCTGTTGTAGCTGTACTTACCTTCAGTTCCGAAGCACTGGTTGTTTGAGAATATGGCTGGTACACCATAAGCACCTGCTACCTGGTCGACAGCACCTGCCAACTGGCAAGCAGCAATGGCAGTCTCGGCTACAATCTTCTCGAATGATCCCAGTCCGTCGTCGAAGGTACACTTACCGCCACCACCAGTGAGGGCGAAGCTTGCCTGGAAAGACCATTTGCCCTTGTTGTAGGCATACTGGAAAGAAGGGATAACAGGAGCAAAAGCCGTACCCTTGAAATCGCGAGGAGTGATGGGATTGTTTACATTGTTGGTAAACAAAGCATAGTCATTGTTGATAGTACGTGTCTGGAAAGCCAACTGCCAGTTGATGGCGAGATGGTGACCTTCAC
>OBCH01000276.1_pt1 | contig 12179 bp, 9 predicted proteins | sample 1495941 | NCBI WGS metagenome assembly OBCH01 (sample SAMN03418276, study PRJEB22391) | human gut metagenome | biome: human-gut; feature: organic feature; material: feces | host: Homo sapiens | place: Tanzania | collected 2013-01
CGAGCAGTTTTGCGTCAATTAAATCTTTATACTGCATAAACCATGAGAATAACTGAGGAACAAATGGCTTTGATACATTCTCTTCGTTGTGAACGGCTGGCTTCTAATGAAGAGAATTTGCGATTGATCGATTCTTTCTATAGCACTCGAAACAACAATGTTGCGGATGCTTTGCTGAATGAGGCCTATCAAGAAGATGAGTCTGGTGTTGTTGCCTATTATGTGGTGAAAGATAGCGATGCTAATGTGTTGTTCTTCTTTTCTTTGAAGTGTGGATTGTTGTTTGATGAATTCATAGAAGGAGAAAAATTGACTAGGCTCAAGGAACTTTGTTCTACTTTGTCTGAAAAGCTGAATGGGGGAAACGTGCCAGAAGAAGATAGGGATGGATTGAAAGCCATTTTGGAATCTGTTAGGGCAAAAAAAGGATTGAAGAAAGATGAAGTGGCTCGTATCCTTCATACTACAACAGATTCTCAGGAAATCAATTCTATTTTCGACAAAAACATCAAGAATGTGGGCAAAACCTTTGCTGGTGTGGAGATTGTGCATTTCTGTGCCAATGATGATTGTCGTGAAGTTTGGGATAAATATAATCTTGACCAAAGTCTGGGAGCAATCGTCTTTTGGCATTTTATCGTTCCTTTGATTTTTGAGTTGAGAAAGATTGTTGGTTGTGAATATCTTTTCTTATTTGCTGCTGATTGTGACCCTGATGAGCATCTTGTGAACTATTATAGCCAAAAGTTGAAATTTAAGAAAGCAGACGAGCATAGTGCTGCAATGCCGATTTATGATTTTACATGTAAGTTCATGTATCAAGAAATTGCGGAATTAGAAAAGAAGCGAATGAAGTTCTATGAGAACTTTAATCATGATGAAGATGCTGTCTAATCTTTTCTGACTGCATCAGGTCATAAAGAACTGGGGCAAAATCATATTGTTTTTTAAACCAGATCACTGCTGTCCCGTTTAGAAATCATCGGGTTAAATAGGCTAGGATACCATATGAGTGCAAAGGTACAAAATCAAATCGAATACACAACTTCTAGAACATAAAATATTGGATATTAATAACTTATATAATAATCGTCCAGACTAAACGGGACACTAGTGCAGATTTGAGTGAAGCTAAGAATCAAGAAATCCACAGCTGGCATGTTAGCCTGCTGTGGACTCTCTGTTATTTTACCCTGAAATTATAATAAAAGTGTAAGCATCCTTATAATATTGTCTTAGTTATCAATTATTTTCTTACTTATCAATCGTAATGGCATCGCTTTGTAGCGGCCTGTGTTATTACCATTACTGCAACTCACGAAACTGATGTAGGTATGGGTTTTTCCCTTCACCTTCACAACACCATAATAGAACAGGCCTTTCACCTTCAGGCTTTCATCTCCACCCTCTGCTAATTCGTATTTGTTTGCCATATCTATCGTTGAATTCTCTTGTTTGTTTTACAACACGAAGATAAGTGAATTCTTCGACATGACAAAAATCCTGGGCAACTTTTTGTTGCCCAGGATATTATAAAAGTTAAAATTTATAGTGTTGCGGAATGAAGGAAATATAATTATTCGAAATATGTGTCGTAAACGGTAAATTCTCGTTTGCCTTCCACTAGTATCTGTTTGCCTATCTTTTCGCCAATCCATCCATTGTCCTGTCGGAAACTGATGTACAACTGTTTGCCAATCGATTCCAATATCCGTTCAGGGTCGATCATATCGTAGTAGATGGTAGTCTCAGAGCCATCCGATATCTTCTCACCGTTAGGTTTGTTCCTGTATTCATCTTTATCTGTATGTATGTAGATATACAGTGGACCCTTGCTATTTCTTTTGTCGTGTATCGTTAGTCGGTTTTTGTCGAGCACGGCACTGCTCGATTTCACGCATCGGGTGTTCAAGTATTTATACACACCGGTATTCAAGTTGCTGCCCCCTACATACCTAATGCTTACCATGCTTTTGCTACCACTCGACAGGCGCGCCACATTGTACCAATAGCCATATTCGGTGCTGTTGAAATCGAAGCCTTGGTTGCCCGAAACGATGGTAGCCGACCAATAGTAGCCTATCGATGGGTTGGTCACCTCATATCCGTTGTTCATGCCTCCACGGGGGAACCGTATGCTTTTGCTTTGGGCGGTGGTGGCAGCCGGCAGTTCGACAGACTGGTAGGTGGTGCCGTTGCTAGTGGTGCGTGTCACCAGAGTCATTTCAGGTGTCAGTTGCTTCCACAGTGAGGCGGTAGGTATAGAGAAGCCCGGAGGACAGATGTCGGCCATATCCGAGGTCTTGTCTTCTCCCTTTTTTATGCGATAGTAGCCTCCGGGGTCGTTCACAGAAGCTGCCCCTAGGTTTCGGTCGAGCATCTTCACACCTTTTTCACTCTCTATCAGCTCATAGTAGTACCATCCCGTTGTGTTGGTTCGGTTGCTTGCCGGCTGATAGGTGTTCTTTTCCTCCCAGAATATGCCCGTATGGTAGATGTCGTATATTATTTTGTGCCCATCTTTGGTTGTTATGGTGAATCGTCCGGTCCATACGCTTTCGTCGTTCGGGTCTTTGGCCTTGATGGTGTAGACACCACCATCGGCTTTTTCCTCGGCTTTTACCTCGGCTTTTTCCTCGACTGCCTTGTCGACCGCGTAAGAGTCTCCGGTTTTCTTCTCAATGGTATAATGGTAGTTGTTTTCTCTACCTATGCCCAGTTGCAATCCATTGTTGCGCTCTGAGGTTCCGCCCATGGCTGTGCTTGATGTACCATTCACCTCGTTGGAAATGAAATTGATGTAGTCTCGTCCGTCTTTACCGTCGCCTTGCAGTCCGTAGATTTTTGTTACTCGGTCTTTTTTTAAGTTGCTACCTTTCTGCACTATCACGATGTTGCGTTTCAGTACGCCGAAAGTCACGGTAAGTTTGGTTTGCCTTATTTCCTCACTGGGATTCTTGGCGCAGGTGAAGGTCAGTTTGTAGCCTTTGCCTGCCGAAGAATAGCTGGGTGAAGAGATGGCTGTTCCTTTATCTGTGCTGACGTCTGTCAGCCAGCTGTCTGTGGGTGTGCTGAGCTTAGGCGTAATTTTTTCAGCATTTACACCGGCGCCCCACATAGTGACGAAGTAAGCCTCTCCGCCACTGTATGTCTTCGCATCGGCCTCTACCCACACGGTATCGCAAGTGCCTAGTTCGTAAGCCCCGTTGGATATGAGGTTGGTCACCTTGAAATTGTAGTCTTTTATCTCTACCTTGATGTTGCCTGCCGGGGCATTCAGAGCTTCTTCTTTAGAGCCGTAGCCTTCACCTGTGGCGGTCACGGTCATCTTGTAGTGGTGGTTGCGCAGCAGGGGCAGTTTGCTGCCCGTCCCATCAGTCCCATCAAGAAAGTTGGCCGTGTAGTATTTCCCGTTTGCTTTGATTACTATGCGCGAGTCGACCGTTGCAGGGGTTTCGAAGAGATAAAGCTCGGCGGGGTTGGATTTGTCGCAATCGCCTATCGTTTTGTTCAGCTCGTCTCCGGCCGGTTCGTTCGTGTTTCCGTCAGTATAGTCCTTGGGAGCGATACTGCCTTGGTTGGCCGTTTGGGTGATTTCCCAACCCGATATCACGAACTTATCTTTTATCGAATCTGCTTTGTTCAGAGTGGCCATCGCCACATTGCGCAATAAGCTGACCGTGTTGCTCGTTCCGCTTTTCAGTTCACTCATTTTGATATGTCCCCAAAGTACGAGGGGCGATGGTATCTTATCGCAGTACACACCGTCAAGTTTTGCCATGTTGCCTATGTTTTTCGAGGCAAGGATGGCTTTGCCATTGGCGACAATGTGGATGTCGGTCGTCTTGGGATTGACATCATTAATGGTCAGGGTGTAGCCGTTGATATTGCTAGGGTCGACTTTGATATTGCTAGGATCGACTTGTCTCATTGCCACACAGCTGCCTTGGTCACCGTATTCGATGACATATAAATCGTTGCCACTGATTGTCTCATCGGTATTGGCTCTTGTGTTCACTACGGTAGTGGCGGGAACGACCAACCGTAGTGTCACCTTGCCGTTGTCGAAATAGTCTGATCCGCTGAAAATGTCGTCTGAACAGGCCGACATCAACAGACATATCGTCAGAGCCAGTAAAATCTTTGTGTATTTGCTGTTCATCTTCTAGTTCTCCTTTTTTGTTTTGTGTTTGTGGTAGTCGGGGGAGTGCCCTCATGCCAACTTCCATCCTTGTAATATCCGGTGTAGTCCTTGAAGCGTTTGCCACCGAAGAGAATACCGTATTCTTGTCCATTTTCCTTTTTCACAATGACATATTTGTTTTCTCGCCCTTTGACACACCAGAATGTCAAGGTGGAGAGTTTCCAACCAGCGTATCCGCTATGAACGTCTTGGCTGAATCCTTGACTATTGGCCTTACCGTATAGGGCTTTACTAACAGTTTTTATGTACCAGTTGTCTATGATATCACCTTGATAGTACATATTAAATGTTACCAGATGGATGTCGGGTTTGCTCTCGAAAAATTCGTGTAGGTTGGAAGTAGGGTCGTAGACAAACCATCCTTCGCGGTTCTTGAAATCGAAGAGCTGCACTCCCGGTTCCATATGGTACGGATATCGCTGGTAGTCATTGTTTTCACCACTATTGAACATTATCAGTGTTTCGCCGGGTTTGGGATATTTGGGTTTCGCTCCTGTGATGCTGCACCATCCTGGTTTATCTGTGGATAGTTCGAAAAGCTTCCACCCCTCGTTTTCCGGATCCTCACTCATGCTTACTCCCGGCCAAGAAGGCTTAGCTTGACCTTCTGTGTTGAAGAAATACCACACGCTTTGGGGGATATTGTTATCTGAGGTCATGCCATACTGGGTGTATAGGTATATGTTACAGTTTGGCCATTTGTTGTCGGTGGTAAGGTTGCCGGTGTTGATTTGTGCTCCATTTTCCCCAGTTCGGCTATCGTTGAGGGCAATGAAATGTATTCTATAGTCGTTCAGAGAAGGAATGACCGTAACCTTCACTTGCTTCTTCAAATCGTCGTATTTCGGACTGCTTGGAGAGACGGTGAAAGATGATGTCCATGTGTTTGTGGCATTTCCGTCTGATTGGAGCATTATTTTTCCCTTTGATGAAGTTCCCGTCGGATACGTTATCGTCACCTTGTCTTTGTTGGCGCTGTTGGCGCTGGTGAGAATCGTTTCATTAATCTTTATTCCGCCAAGGTTGGTCTCGTACAAGACGGCATACGTACTTTGCTTACCTTCCTCCGTGTTTATCTCCACTTCGAGCGGTGTGACGTTGAGGAAAGGCGTTACATTGTATTGCACGTCGATGTATTTCACGAGATTGTTGGCGCGGATGGCTACCACTGCCGTACCTTTAGTTTGCCCATTATAATCGTCCATCAGTATCGCAGGATTGACGGTGAAGAGGATTTGTCCGCTCTGGACTGTTGCCAGAACAAGAGGTTTCTTGCCGATTTTACTCACGCATTCCACCGTTACCTCTTTGGCGTTTGTTTTATATCCGATAGAGTCGTTGTATTGTGAGGTGACGAGTATCTGTTGGCCGGTTTTATTGTCGTGGTCAAATTTGCTGTCGTCGTTGCTGTCGACGAGCTTTCCTGTGCGCGACACCCATAGCGATGTTTGGCTGAAGTCGGCATAGACATCCTGCAATGTCCAGTCAAAGACACTCATATTGATATCCATATCCATTTTACCCTTGCCGGTGATGCTGGCAGTCATATCGTAGAACGTACCTCGTTCCAAGTCGCCTCCCGATTTATTCCCTGCTACGCCTCCCAAGGGCAGTATGTAGGTGTGGGTGATTGTGGTCTCGTCTCCTTTGGAAGTAAGTTCTGTACCTTTAATCTCAAGATAGGTGTTTTTTTTGTTGTTATAGTTCTCTGGCAAATAGAGAATGTCAGTGTAGCTCCATTCGTCTTTGTTGAAGTCAACTTCATTTTTGACCGTGAGCGTCTGTTCTTGTGTTCCATTGTTTCCCTTTCCGTCAAACAGTCCCCCTGTGTTTACAATGTCTTTCACCGTGATTGATGTAATCTTCAACCGGTTGGATCCGAAAGAGTTTTGGGAGAAAGTTTTGTTGTTGAAACGCAACGAGAACTTCACCTTGGAGCAAACAAAGATCATGTTGGCTGTTATGGTGGCCGAGGTGTTTGGGCTCACTTCCAGCTTATTGTTATCTTCGTTATCTTTGTATTCGTATAGTAGTGGCAGCTCACCTTGCACCGGCAAATGGCCGTTGCTGAAGTCGAGCGTTTTTGCCTTGAGTTGTTCTTCTGTTGTGTATATGCTTATGCCCGGAATGTTGGCCGTCAGATATATATGGTATTCCCCCTGCTTGAGGTCGCAGTAGAACACTCGATAGTTGTTGTCGGATGAGAGTTGGTTGATGTCTATTCTGCGCACCACGGCCTCGCCCTTGCCTTCTCCGATGGGATAGGCGAAGAACCAAAGGTCGGTTATGTCTCCTTCCTTGCCCGAAATGTCAGCTTCTTTGTCCGAAATATCGTCACCGTCGGAAGTGCCTTCTCGTGTGACATTGCTGTAGGGGATATATACAGTCACGGAATGTGTCGGGCCGTCAGGTCCAAACCCGCAGTCCGAACATCCTGTTGTCATCAGTAGGATGGCTATGTTGAATAATAACAAAATATACTTTCTCATGATGGCAATTGTCGTTTTTACAAGTCGTTTTTGTTAAATACTATTCGCCAAGTGTTGATTTGCAGCGACAGCACCACTTCGGCGTTGTTGCTGTCACGACCGATGAGCAGTATGATTTGATAGTTGTTCTCACGGTCGAGATACTCCTGTAGAGACATGTCCTTGTATTTGTCTAGGCGCATCATCTCCAGGTATTTCACCAAGTCGATGTTGAACACATCCTGGTTGGTCTTTTGGTTGTGTACGACGAACCGCGACGCTTTGTCGGTGGTTAGTCTGAGGGTGGCCATCTCTGCCAATAGGGCGCTATTGGTAGGAGCGGTCTGATTATCTATAACGGCCTCTTTCATGCTGTAGGGGCGATATTCCAGCGCCGGGCAGTCTGCGAGGTTGTTGCGGTAGTCGTAGGTATGATTGGCCGCTTTTATGGCCAGTGAATAGTCGTTGGCCGTAAGAGGCTTGTCGTCGGCCGACTGTATCAATACCTTGAATCGGTTGACATCTTTTACCAGTGGGACTACAGCCAGGCTGGGTGCTGTCTCGCTGACGGTGAAATGTTCAGTGATACCGTGCCACAAGTCTTCGGGCGACTTGTCGTAGACGGTCTGTGTATCGCCGAGCTTCAGATTGAGCTGCAGCTGGTCGATGCTGTTTTCTGTGGTGGGTTGTTGGGGTGAGATGTTGTAGCACGAAGGCGTGTTGTCTGTTCCTGCCCATGCCACCAGTGTGTACGTTCCGGCTTGCAACTGGAGTGGTAGACTATAATTCCCATCGTGTTGTGTGATGTGGTCTTCAACGGTTGAAACGAACCGCCCACGGTCATCATAGATGAACAGCTTCACCCAGTTCACCTGCGATGGAAAGGCATCGGCGAACTCCATGTTGTAGTTATAGACGAAGCGCACCTCGCACGGACATGGCTTCTCATCCTCGTATACGCAGGAGGACAACAGGGCAGTCAGTGCAAGACACAACACTATCATCGGATAATAAAAGCGGTTGTTATGCATAATGTTAATATTGGTGGAATGTTTTGTTCCATTGTGGGGTATCTCCTTCTTGTTGCCAGGAAGGAGATACCGAGCTTTTGTTTATATTCGTATTCTGTATTTATTGGCTTATTCCAAATCTACATTTTGTTTAACCCAACGCCATTTCTTGATGTTGACTTGCACCTGTATGGATGCTTCTGCCTTGTCGTCAGGATCTGTAGGATTCTTATAGGTTGGCTTGCTGTAGCCCAGCTTCTTGATGCTGTTTACTGTCAGTTCATACCAGAAGTTGCGCACCACTCCATACTTGTCCTGCTGCATATATCCTCCGTCTGGGTTGTGCTTAATCCATGCGGTGTAGTAGCAGTAACCCTCAGCGTAGGTCTGAATATCGTCATCGCTTGCATTATTTGTGAAAGCTGTGTTGACAGTTGCGGCATCAGCGCCCGGATTGGTTGCAATGGCCTTGTACAAGCGTGCACCTGCCTTAGTTTTGAAGACATAGCCGTTGTATGAATAGAATGTTCCGTTTGTACCGTCTGTTCCTTCTGCTGTAGTGAATATGGTATTCTTGATGGCAGGGTCTCTAACACCATCAGCAAGCTTCAGTACTGCTTCAAACATCTTGCTGTAGCTGTCTGTTCCATTTTTAGCAGCCAGTTCTGTATAATATTTGGCTTGAGGTGTGTATTTCACTTTATAGACAACGCCGGTGGTCTGACCGTTTAACTGGGCAGAGGCTTCCATCGTGTTTTCCGGACAATAGAATTTGGCTAAGCTTAGGGCAGGGAACTCTGATGCTTCTTTTTGGAAGAAGTTTGCATCAATGTCTATCGAAGTTTGGTCATAGTTCGGATCCTTAGGGTAGGGCCAATCGCTATTAACGCTAGCAACAACAGTAGAAGGTTTGTTCGTTGCGGTCTGCTTATCCTTTACAAGATACATCTTTTTATTCAGATTTATCAGGCTGGCACCTTCCAACGTGGCCGTGGCTATGGTGTTGTTTCCTTCTTTTATATCAAAGGATAGCTGCGTGTCGCTATTGCCGAATGTAACCTTTGAAACGGCACGTTCAACGTCTACTTTCAAGAGATTCACTTTTTTTCCATCTGGTGTTTCTGTTCCATCATCATTTACTTCTTTTCCGGTCGCAGCCTTTTTGATTTCTTGCCATTCCGGAGCAGAAACATTGGTCATGAAGAAGTTGTCCGTTGTGGAGAGTTTGGCTATGTCGGTTAAACCGAATTCCGCCTTCATATCTGTAGATCCTTTGATGATAGGGGTTAATGCGTTTTGGCTGTTCTTGTAGTTGGCCAAGACGTATACCTTATAGGTGCCGGGAGTACATGTGAATGGTTCTGTAACACGAACTTGTTTGTCAGCCTCGTCTTTGTTCGATACTGTTTTCAGTGTTGGAGTAATGACCTGCATAGCAATGTCATTCTTATCGGCCAACACCACAGTAAGGTCCTTGACGGTGTATTCATCGTCGGTACCAAAAACGTCGTCACCGGTATTATCTCCGTCGGCACGCGTGGTAGCACTGTTTGCTACCGATATGGCAATCTGTGCGTAGGTATTGCCATCGTTAGAGGCTCCATTTCCTCCGTTCAAAGCTTCATCGTTCGATGAGCAACTGGTAGTCAACAGGGCTAACCCCGTCAGACTACAAAAGAAAAGTTGTTTTGTTTTCATGTGTTAAGTAATTAATTAATTGATTATATATCAGAATTTCTCTTTCTCACTTCTTCCAGATTCATAGCCGCTTTCGGGTCGTTGGCCTCTGCAGCCTTTTTCCACCATACCACGGCCTCTTCTTCCTTGCCTTCTTTCCAAAGCAGACAGGCACGCATGTTCCATGTAAACGGTTCGTTCGCCGTGTGCTGCAGGTATTTCTCAGCCTTAGCGGTGTCGTTTCGTTGCAGTGCGATTATCGCGGCGTTGAGGTTGGCTATGGAGTGGGTAGGGTGGCTGTCGGCAGCAATCATCAATGTGCGGTCTCTTTGCGCTTTGTCGTTGCCATAGAATGTGTCGGCCACGGTGTAAAACTCGTAGACGTTCAGTTCTTCGGGATGGGTCTCAACCATCTTTCGTGCTTCTTCCGGTGTCCTTTCCCGGCTGTAGTATTCCACTCTGAATATATTCTTTCTCAGCATGGGATAAACTGTGGTCAGCAGGATTCTGTAAGGTTCGCCACTGCCTATCGACTTGATGGACTCTTCCCTTTTGTCCAAATCGTTTTCTCTCTTTATGACTTCCATGATAGAACTTTTGTATGGTATCTCCATCTTGGACAGAATTTCTTTCAGTCCATCCCAGTTCTCACCACTAGGTGTTACTGTCAACAGCGAGTTGGCAAATGAATATCTTTTGCTCACGTAGCTTTTCAATGCCTGGGCGCGGCCTTCTGCCAACCACTTGTTGTGGTTCAGCGTGCCTTCGGGCGATGCATAGCCTGCGATGTCAATTCGGTTGATGACATAGACAGGGTTGTTCTCGACAGCTGTCAACACCGAATCTATCTTGTTTAGTTCTTGGCGGTTGCCATAGCGATTGGGTAGCAGGATGGTCTTGTTGACAGGGTATATCAGAAAGGCATCGCAACTCTTCGTCCTGATATCGTATTCTTTAGGACATTTCATCTCGGTCGACAGTGCCAGTTGCGGTGCATACAGCAGGTCGCCTACGGTCTGTTCGTTGTCGAGCAGCCCGCCACAGGCACACCCTACCACCTCTTCTCTAAGTATCAATCGAGCCTTGTCCATCCATGGCTGTCGGTCGATGTTGGCTTTGTATTCCACAAATCGGGTCTTATTGCCTTCCAGTGTGATGTAGGGCTTGTCGGTTGGTACGTATGAATTACCGGAACGACGGTCTTTCAAGGCTCGTGTGCGTCCGCTTATCACCACAGGTGCCAGCTCTACCGAGTGGCTGTTGTCATCGGTGCGTATGATGGGTATGATGGTACGACGGTGCTGGCTCTTGACGGTCTGTTTTCCTAGGTCGAGTGTGAACGACAAGGCTATCTGTCCGGCTTTGAGACGTATGGTCTCGTTGTTCACCCCACAGAAGTAGCCATGGTTGTTGTCTGCCATGGTAGTGGCAGGCTGTATGTATAGGAGGACGGCTCCCAAGAGGCATTTATTTATAATGTTCATTTTCATATTTGTTTATGAGTTAACGTTACAGACAGTATATCAGACTTATGGCGGCCTTGGTTGGACCGATGTAGTTGTAGTGTGACTTTTCAACGGGCTTGCCACACTCCCGACATTCGTACTTCTTGTAGTCGACATAGAGATAGCCCACGCCCACCGACAGCTCAAAGTTCCATCGGGGTGACATTACCCATTGATAGCCATAAGACAAGCCTCCACCGGCGGCCCAGCCTTGATAACGGTTGTCGCGCAACGATGGGAACAACCCGAAAGGCAGCTTTATGCCTCCTGCATTGAATTGTCCTCCCAACGCATGGATGCCGAAGAAGTGTCCGTTGAAGGTTTCGCACGTCCAGTATCGCAGTTCGGGTTGCACGAGCCAATGTTTCAACTTCTTGGTATCTGAGAATTGCCAAGGCTGCCACCCTCCACCTACAGAAAATGAGTGCTTGTCACCAGTTGCGACTTCTATCGCCAAGTTGGGGGTTGATGTGGCAAGATAGGGTATATTTGTCTTTATGGCTACTTTCTGCGCTCTGCTAGAGAAAACAGCCAATACAAGTAAGACAGACACTATAAGTAATTTTTTTTGTTTCATCATCCGAATCAATTTCATTTTTTGCACTTCTATTGAGAACTTGCCGGCTTATCCTTGTAACATGGTGGATGTCACCGGGTTTCCTTTTCGGCTGCAAATTTAAGAGAAAATCCAATACGAAGCAAGAAAAAGTTTCAAAAAGGTTATATTTCTTTGTGCAAACGTTTGCACGTTTATGCAATCTGTTTGCGCGCACACATCATAAAGCACATGATTGATGGCTGCCTTTGGATACAACAAAGTTAACAAGGAGACTCAAAACCGTTGGAATGCTTCTAAGGAAAACAAACGTAAAATGGTGGAGAAACTGGAGAACTTGGTTCGCAAAAGCTGTCTGGAACGTACTGGTAAAGAACCTATAGGGGTAGAAGTATGGTAGTAACTGTTAAAATTTGGAAAAACGGACAAAAAGATGCGTAAATACCTTGGAAAAACGGACAAATTATCGTATATTTGCCATGGAAAAGCGGACAAAATACGTCCGTTTAATATTAGAAAAGGGGACAAGGATATGATTAAACGTAAGATAGACAGATATTTAGCCGATTTCTTCGAAGCGAATAAAAAAGCGTTGATGTTGACTGGAGCAAGACAGATAGGAAAAACATATTCTATCCGTCGTTTCGGTCATGAACATTTTGAAAGATTCATAGAAATCAACTTCATCGAAAATCCAGGCTTGGTAAAGGTCTTCAGCAAGGCGAAGAATAGTCAAGACATCTTGTTGCGTCTCTCCAC
>OBCH01000279.1_pt1 | contig 12112 bp, 9 predicted proteins | sample 1495941 | NCBI WGS metagenome assembly OBCH01 (sample SAMN03418276, study PRJEB22391) | human gut metagenome | biome: human-gut; feature: organic feature; material: feces | host: Homo sapiens | place: Tanzania | collected 2013-01
AAGTTAACACTTGATTTTTAAGGGAGAGTGCCGCAGCCGGTGATTTTTGACGGGTCCGGAATACAGATTTTTCCATAGCCGCCGCTTTCCTTATTTATATATGCAATCCGATTTACAGCAGTTCCGCCCTCGTCTATGCAGTCTTTAAGCCAGTAGCAGTTTGCTATTGAGCCTTCTGTATATGCGGAAATAGCACCTGAGATATTGCTCAAATACGTTGGATTGTCAGTAACTTTTTTAGTCGTGATTTTTCCTGTATAGACACAGTTTTCTATTGAACCGCTGTTCACGGCGGCAATTCCCGCAGATTTGCCATAATCTTTTGCCCAAGTTTTAGCATCACAGTTCATTTTAATATTGCCAGTCACAATGCAGTTTACGATTTTTCCTGAAGAGGAATTCTCACGTGCTATGCCGGCAATTTCCGACACAGACCAGGAAGCCACCCTCGCATTGACAACGCAGTTTTTTATAGTTCCGTTGTTCACTGAGCAGATGACACCGCCTCTGCTCAGATTCAAATCCTGCTTAGAGCCGACCTGACCGTCGGACGAATATTGTTTTATTGTTACATTCATTATCGTTCCGTCATTCTGCCAGAAAAGTCCCATCGGCTGCGGATCTGTCGGTGTGATTGCAAGAGTCATCGAATGCCCTGCCCCGTCAAAGACGCCTTTAAATGCGTTTCCTTGTATATCTCCAGTGGTGTCAGCTTTAGTCACGCCCATGCAGTCAAAATCCGCACAGCCGGTCAGATCCAAATCATCCGCAAGCGTAATCGTTATGCCTTCCAAGTCGCTTCCGGATTTTATCCATTCACCAAGTTTTACCATGTCAGCGGAAGAACTTGCAGTTATTTTTGGAAAATCACTGGCGGAAGGTGCGGATGTCAAGGATGATATTGCAATATTTTCCGAAATTATTATATTCATTTCCACATCGTAGGAATATACGCCGATTTTCGCGGTGGCAATCACAGTGTATTTTCCTTCTGGAATCCAACTTGGAATAAGTCCATCTTGCAAAACTGCAACTTTATTTTTATTTTGATAGAGCACAAATTCCACGGAATCAGGCGTAACGGAATTGCCGGCGGAATCCGTCACAGCAAGCGAAACTTTGTTGTCCGGTTGGACTGAACTAAATAACACAGGCGAAAGTATTAAAGTGTATTCTGGCTGACCAAAACTTGGAACTACAGAAGCACCAGCAACAGAAAGAACACCTTTTGTTGCATCTGTAGAAGAAGGAACAATGCACAAGGCTTTATTATCGGCAGTTTTATTTTGCACGCCAAATTTTGAACAAATTAAGTTAGAAAGAGCAGTTCCGTCTGTAGAATAAATAACTTCTGTTCCGACATTCCATTTTTCAGAATCTGTTTTTCCTGAAAGTTTTAGAGTTTTTAAAGAAGCAAGATTTTTTATACCAATTTGTAATCCTATATCAATTTTTATAGAACCTTCAAGCGCAAAGTCGCCTTCAAGAACCAGAGAGCCGCCGTTGTAATTTATATTTCCATTGACAGAGCAGTTTTTCAGTCTTACAGTTCCGCCGGAAACATTCAAATCTTTTGAAATGGCACAATCATGAATTTCAAGCGTTCCGTCTGAAACCGATATATCTCCAGAAATTGTTCCTTTAGAAAAAGAAACCTCACCTTTTTCAATGCTCACAGAGCCTGCCACAGAGGTATTTTCCGCGGTAAGTTTTCCGCCGTTCACAGTTACATCCGAGCCGATATTTCCGCCGGAAAAAACAAGCGCGCCCTTTTCAACAGAGAGCGAACCTGCGACAGAAGTATTATCCGAAGTAAGTTTTCCGCCTTTTACAATCAGGCTCGAATCAATTTTTCCATCTACAAAAGAAACATCACCTTTTTCAATGTTCACAGAGCCTGCCACAGAGGTATTTTCCGAAGTAAGTTTTCCGCCTTTTACAGTTACATCCGAACCGATATTTCCGCCGGAAAAAACAAGCGCGCCCTTTTCAACAGAAAGCGAACCTGCGACATCCAGTTTGTTTGTCTTTAATTTTCCGCCAGTCGCCGACATTTTTAGTGAAACTACAGAATTTTCGTTTCCATTGATTACAACATTCGCATTTGCCGCAGAAAGCTCGACATCCTCCTGCACGCTTCCAACAAGCTGCACTGTTCCCAAAACCGTTATGTCAGAAAATCCTTCGCCCGAGAAAGTTTTTGCAATTGTTGCAAACGGCGAATTCTCGCTTCCGCTGTTTGTCGTGTCGTTTCCATCCGGGGAAACAAAAAGCATTGATTTTAAGACGTGTATTCCAAATTCTTTAGGAATTGAATCCGCGTATAAATCTTTGTGGGAATAAACGCGCAAATAAACTTTTCCGGCAGGAATTTTCAAGGAAATTTCGCCGCCTGCATTTTTTCCGCTGTAAAGAACTTTTCCGCTGTCATCAGTTCCCTGGTACAATTCATAAACCAGAATTGAATCAGAAGTGTCAGCGCCATCGAGTGCGCTTTGCGCCGGAGAAAGCGTTATTGTCGCATAAGAACTGCTTTCGTCCTGGCTGACAAAACCGTCGCTTTGCAGCGCATTTCCTGCAGAATCCCTGACATCCACGCTTCCAAGCCGAATTGACTCAACAGTTGTCTGAACCGAAGAAGAAAATCCAGCCGCATCTTCAAGAGCAATGGCATATACAATTTTCTCATCAGTCAAAGAGTCGTCTGTAAGAAAATAAACCGCCTGGCCGTATTCCTCAAAAGGAGCAAAAGAAGCAGTGTATGAAGCCGAATCATTTCCAATCTTAAACTGATTATTTTCAAACATGAAAGTTCCGTCCTCATTCAAAACGACAGAAGTTTTGTTGCCATTAACTGAAACCGATTTTATGTCGCTGTGGATTCCGCTCAGCAAGCCTTTTGACGGCATATTGAAGAACACGACATGTTTTCCGGTTGAAGGATTTTTGTAAACAACCGCGCCAAAAATCAGCGGCGGCGGAGAATCGCAGGACGCGCGGAAACTTGTGTAAGAACCAAAATCCGCTTTTGAAACCGGATGAAAAAGCCGGACTTCAGGAGAAATGTCAAATCCGGTTTCTGCAAAAAGCAAAAATTCAGACGGATATTTTAATATTAATATAGAAGAATCTTTTTCGTCCTGAACAATTGAAATTACGCTTGTGTCTATTTTTGACCCGAACTTTTTTTCCGCAGAATCCTTATCGAACTTTGGAAAAGAAAGACGGATGCAGTCGTCCGGGAAAATATAATTCTGCGGATTTCGTAAAAACAAATTTACCGCAAAGTCTGCCGAAGAAGAAACAAAAACATTTCCAGAAACAGCCTCATAATTGCCGGAGACAACCTTGTATTCGGTAACGGCTGAAGTTTCCGTGTATTTTTTCAGATAATCATTAACCGGCTCGTTCCATGACTCTTCAAAAAATGAGCATGAAGCAAAAAGTAAAAACGGCAGAAAAACAAGAGAGAATCTAAATATTTCAGTAGAAGTAATTTTTTTCATTTCTCCTCCAAAAGTCCGCACTTAAAATTGCCAGCCGATGCTCAAAGCTGGCAAAATCATACCAAAATCCATATCTGCAAGAAAAACCATAAGGTAGTCGGCAGAAAGCTCCGCATAAAGTCTGTTTGTAAGGTAAAACTGCATAGCACCGCCGGCAATTGCACCAAGATTTATGCTGTTCAATGGCTCAGAAACAATGTTATGCTCAAAATGAAACTTAAAGTCGTTGAAAAAAGAAAGTCCTGCACCTCCGTGAAGTTCAAGCGTCATAAGATGCCGCGGTTTTTCCAGATTCTTGAACTTTACGCGGACAGGAAGCTGATACACAAAAAGCGCATCTGCATTGATTAAATTTCCGTCAATCTGGTAATTGTTGTAATCCGCAAAAATCCTTGAATAAGAAGAAAAAAGTCCAAAGCCAAAATATCCGAAGCGATGCTTGAACGGCACAAAAGTCGTTCTTGCCGTAACGCTAAGCGGCAGAATGTTTGTATCAAGATATTCTTCAAAAGTGCCGTCGTAAAGAACAACCGGAAAAACGTAACCTGCGCTTAAATCAAAATCAACTTTCTTTTTGAATTTAACTTCTATCTGGCTGCGGTGGTCCGCCTTGTTTTTTAGTCCGCTGGCATCTGTCGCAATAAAATTGTATTTTCCTACGTCAAGTTTTTTAAGGTCAAACTGAATTTTCAGCCGCCGATTTTTTTCGTTTTCCAGAATTTCCGGGATTATCGGCTCTGCGTTCTTTTTCTTTGAATTCAAGAGCACATAATCTGTAAAAGAAATATCAGAATCAGATTCAGGGAGCGCAAAAAGATTTTTTCCGAAAATATTAAAGATTCCGTCGTTTATTTCTTCCAGAAACAATGTTCCAGTGCGGTTCACATTAGATTTTATGTCATTTATTTCCGGCTGGAACGCCTTGTAGATTTTAAATTCAAACCAGCTTGACTCAACTTCCGGAACATCAATAAGGTTATAAGAAATCACCTTGTAGCGGTAAACACCCGGAGAAAGCAGCGGATTTACCTGAACCCGGTTGGAATTGTCTTCTGTCATAATGCGGTTCAGCTCTTCGAATGTTCCTTTTTTTTCTGAAAAGACTTCTATTACAACCTCGTAATGCAGAACGTACTCAGGATTTTCTTCTTCCCATTCAAGGTACTGCCACTGTTCCTGCGCAGAAACCTCGGATTCCTGAAGCCCGTCGTCTTCAATTTCCTGCGCAAACGCCACGGCGGAAAAAAGAACATACAAAAGGAGAAGAATCGTTTTTACAGCAGAAAAAAATCTATTTTCCATAAGGATTTGCCGCTCCTTTTGCCTTGGATTTTTTCGGCGAAGGTATGTCTGTTTCAAAAACTGATTCCGCCGGAATTCCTTCCTGAAAAATCTTATCAACTTTGCCGTCGTTGTCGGTGTCAATTCTTCTTACGCCATAAACCGTCCACGAAAACCTGCCTTTTGAAAAAGCGATTTTATCTTCCGCAGAAATTGCCGTAAAATCAATTTTATAAGAAGTTCCGTTTTTTACGTTCTGAACAAGCAGAGCGCGTCCTTTTTTATCCTTGATTTCCACAAAATAATCAGTAGCTTTTGGAACTTTAGACCACGAAAGCGTTATGCACTTTGGATTTTCCTTTACAGAAAGATATTCGCGGTTAAAAACCGCCGGCTTTGCCACAAGGTTCTGCGCTTTTTCCAGCGGTTCAACCGGCAGAATGTCAAATATCCTGCGGTTTTTTCTGTCCGTGTTAGAAATGTCGATTCCGTCAAGAGTTTCGGCATACACGATAATCTGATACTTTCCGGCGCGAAGACCGTCCGCTGTGTCAAGAAGAACATTTCGCGGCGCCACAGGATTTTTCTTCTGTGAAAATTCCTCGTCGGATGGAATTTTTATTATTACCTGCGGATGATTAACATCAATTCTTGAAAGGACAAACTGCGCCTTACGGACTTTATCAACAGAACTCCACGTAGCCGTTACCGGATTCAGAATTGCCTCCGAACCTTTTATCTGCGCATTCTGCCTAGGGAACTCAACTTCAACCGGCCGCAGCTTTACAAGATAGAATGGCCGTTCCGCAAGCTTACCTGTGCGGCGGCTGGAAAGTCCGGGAATCGCATTGGAGTGCGCCTGAACCTGCCAGCGGTAATTTGTCTTGTCAATAAATTCTTTTGGATTGAACATATCGACATCAACTTCTGTTCCGTAAACGTTATCTTCAAATACAGGAACTTTTTTTCCTGCACGGTAAATTGAAAATTTATAAAAATCCGCATCTTCAACTTCGTTCCATGAAAACCTGAACGGAACAGATTCCCTGGCGACAGCCTTATTTCCCGGATTTTTTAACTCAGGCGCCTCAAGGCTGTCTAAAACGATAAAAGTTTTTGCAGAAGAAACCATCCTTATATCATCTGTCGTGCTTTTTGAATTTAGCCGCCAGAAATATGTTCCGGGCTTTAAATTTATTCCGCGCATACTGGAACTTGAAGTCTTCTCCGAATAAATCAGTCTTGAGAAATCTTTTTCTGAAGAAAGCTCAAACGCTGTCTCAAAATTTTCAGGAAGATTGCGTTTCCATGTAAATTTTGTGTCAGGAAGCAAAGACTGGGCAACACGATAGCCGTCCACAGGCTCAATTGTGTGCTGTTCGGGACTTCCCTTCATTGCATAAAAAACGCTTGTCTCAGAACTTTCAGAGAGATTTCCTTCGCTGTCAACATAGCTTACAGACCAGAAATATTTTCCGTCCTCAAGCTTAATTTTTTTCGGGTCGAATGAAAAATAATTTTCAGAAGTCTGCTCTTTTATCTTTAATGAAGAAAAATCCGGTGCTGAAGAAACTTTCAGCATATATTTTTCCGCATCATTTTCATGCTTCCAGGAAAAAGAAATTCCTTTTCCAGAAATTTCTGTATTCACAAGCCCATTGTTAATTGGAACAAGGGTTTTTGGCTTTGCAAGCCTGCCTTTTTTTCTTACTGAAAAAGTTTTTGGCTCGGACGGAGAAGCAAGCCCAACCCGGTTTATTGTGTAGAATGGAGTTACGCGCCACCAGTACTGACCTTCTTTTAATGTGGAAATTATAGCAGAAGTCAGGTTCTGTCTTTGGTCAATCACAAGATTTTTCATTTTCGGGTCGGAAGAAATTTCAAGCCGGTAGGAAGTCGCATAAGGCGATTCCGTCCAGATAAGGCGCACGGCAGGCAATTTTGTCCTGTAATTAAATTCGTATTCAGGAACAGGAACAAGAAGCTCCGGAAGCGGCGAGTGTATAATCTGAATTTTTCCAGTCTGCACGTCTGATTCTTCGTCATCCTTAATAGAAGAAAGTTTCCAGTACCAGATTCCGGGTTTTAGTTCAAAAGCCGCGGAATTCAGTTTTTCAGAAAAAAATCTATATGCCACATCCTTGAAATTTTTATCTGAAGCAATCAGCAGCATGGCGGAAGAATTTTCTGCCTCCCATTTAAAATCAACCTTTTTTGATTCCCCGGAATGGTAAAGAATTTTTGCGTTCTGAACAGGCTCGACCATTTTTAGAACCGGTTTTTTAAAATTTCCGTCCTGCTCAAAAACAAGAGAGTCGCCCTCGCCTAGCAAAGCGGCCTGACTTTCTGATTTTTCAGGATTATTCATAAGTTCCGCAGAACCGGAAAGAACCTGCAGGGAAAGATTTTTTTTGCTGACAGAATTTTCCGCGGAACTTTTTGCGTTCATGGAAGAACCTTTTTTAAGCTGAACTTCAATGCCGTTTGAAGAAAGCGTCATTCCTTCATGCGCAAAGGAAGAATCTATATATGCGGCACCGTCTGAAAGCTCCGCGCGCAAAGCGCTGTTTTCTGAAAGAAAAACCTGCGCCATCGTATTTTCCGAAAGCTCCATCACATTTCCATCAGAAAACCATACGATGGCTTCCGACAGGCTTGAAGTATGCAGAGTGTCGCCGTTGTATTTAAATGTAATTGTGGCGATCGGCTCTTCATTCATTTTTGTAAGGGCGCGGAAAAAACTTTTATAAAACAAAAGAGAATTCAACGCCACCCCTGAGACACATACGGCAAGCGCTATGCAAAACGGAACAAAAAGGCTATTTCTTAATCTGGATTTTGTTTTCTTCTTCATTCAGATTCACCTTTTCAAAATCTGGAACAGGGATTCCTAAAAGTTCCCTTACCTGCGCCATGTTTTTTGGACCATCCGGTCCAACCGCCTTAAGACAATCTTCGTCAGGAACAAATTCCGGTTCACCCTGCTGAAAAAACTTTTGTATATCAAAGCCCGGCATATTAACAACGCCGTAAAAATGCTGCGCGCCTTTTCCCTTTACTTCAAATTCAACAGGAATCATCTCTACAATTATTTCGTTTTCAAGATTTTCGGTTTTTATTGAATAATTGTTGCTTTCGTTCTTTATAAAATCATCCTTTAAAAGATTGTAAGTATCTTCCGTAATAAGAATGTCCGTTCCGCACGGCTTGTTGGAGCTTTCAGTCCTTGAAGCAAAATTAACCGCGTCTCCAATCGCCGTGTATTCCATTTTGTCTTCTGAACCCATGATTCCGCAGGTAGCGCGTCCGGAATTAAGACCGCAGCCAATCCGAATGTGCGGCTTGTACTTGGCTTTCGCCTCGTTTTCGTGCGCCTTTGTAAAGGTAGCCGCATCCTTGTTGTATTTCATAAGCGCATAGCGCATCGCTATTGTTCCGCGGATTGCGTTCAGGGCATCTTCCTTTATGTGATTTTTGTGCTTTCTGCAACGCTCCGCCTTTTCCGGCGAAGAATCCGGCAGTTTTTCAAAGGCAAGACTGTCTTCCCTTAAAATTCCCCAGACCGCCATAATCGCATCGCCTTCAAATTTATCTACGTTTCCGTGGCTAAGAGTAATGCAGTTTACCATGCGGCTCATGTAGTCATTCAAAAATCCGATAATTTCGCGAGGCGAGTCATTTTCAAAACGATTTTTAAATCCATCGCTTATGGCCGTAAATCCGCGGATATCGCTAAAGAAAATCGTTATATCCTTAAGATGCGGGTCAAAGTCAAGTTCTTTTCTGGCGATGCTTTTTGCAACGCCTTTGTTTGTAAACTTTGCAAAAACATCCAGAAATTCGCGCTCATCTTTTGTACTTTGGTTCAAGACTCCGATTTCATCCCTGCGCTTTGTGCTAAGCTCGTCAAAAACCGGCGTGTCAAAGTTTCCGTTTTTAATTTCTTCCGCCGCTTCCGTAAGTTTGCGCAGATGCCGTGAAATTCCCTGGCGCGTAAAAACAAGAATGATGATAACGGACAGGAAAAACACAATTCCGGTAAGATAAATGTTATTTTTTCTGGTCGTGCGAACGCCTTCCAGAATTGAATCCACAGGAACTGTTGTAAGAACTGTAATGTCGCCGATGGAAAGTTTCTGGTAAGCACCAAAATAGTCAGTCTTCTTTTTATTTTCATCAATTACAGAAAAAGGAATCTGCCTGCTGTCTGAATTGCTTTCGTTGTTACGGAGCATAGCGGCAACAAGCGGATAGTTCTTGTAGCTTTCGCCGATAAGGACTTTTGCAGTGTCCGGATGGCACAGAAGCTCCGCTGAATCGTTCAGAATGAATGTTGTATTTACAGAATCAGTTCCAAGAATATCCAGCATATTTTCTATTGAAAAAGTTATTACGCAGGTCTGGTCAAGACCGTTTTCTTTCCAGGGAAAAAACAGAGCCATAACCGGAATATTAAAAAAGGGAGATGCGTTCAAGGCGATTGTTTCGCCCATGCAGGAGCGGTTTATCTGCTGAGTGCTGGCTTCAATGAAATTTTCAAGGGATGAAACATCAATCTCGTTTGAAATAAAAAAACGGTTGTTTATTATAGAAGATTCTTTTGCAGAGCGAGCGGAAGATTTAAAATCTTCGCCAGTCAAAATATTCACCGCGGCAATATCCTGATTCCGCTCAAAGAAAAACGCCTCCGCCTGACGCGCCAGAGAAGATGACCGCATCTCCGCTCACAACGTTCATAAGGTCCAGAAGCTGAAAAACATTGGAACGCACAGTAGAAAGCCTATCGTCAACAGTTCCGGCTGAACGCGAATTTATTGTAAGATTATTGTTTTCTGCTGTGATTTTTACATCTTGACCAATAAAATGGCTGTTAAGAAATGTAACACAGCCTAGCGAAACGAGAACAATTGTTCCTATTATAATCGCAAGTTTTACACCAAGCGGAAACTTAACCTGCGCCTGAATATCCGTATGTTTATTTCCCATAAAAAACTTTCCGATAAATTTAAAATAACAGGGATTCTGAAAACAATGGAAATTACAAAATCTTGCTAAAAAACAGAACTCCTATGTAATATTTTAGAATACTTTGTAAATTATGTAAATAACAAGCGCAAATAACGGACAGACAAGGAAATAAAAAGAATGCGCGACTTTTTCACAATTGACTTGAAGGACTAAGCGCCGGCTGGCTGATTGACTACTGGTGCGGCAAGGATTTACGCGGTCTTGTTCAGATGCCGTTCTCGCGCCACTGGATAATGCACATAGAGGCGGCCTGAGGATTGCGGGGGAACTGAGGAAGTGAGGGGAAATCAGTTGACAACTGCCAGCTTGTGTAGTATTTTCTACTAAGAGGTATTACTTATGACTACGATTTCGGCAAAAATAGACAATACTGACAAAAATCTTTTTGAGACAATCTGCACTTCCATGGGAATCAACATTTCGGCGGCAATCAACGCGTTCGTAAAGGCGACAATCCGCGAAAACGGCCTGCCATTTGCGATGAAAGCGGCGGACGATCCGTACATTTATTCCGAAGAAAACATGAAAATCCTGCGGAAAAGCATAAATCAGATTGAAAACGGAAACGGTCAAGTCCACGAACTCAAGGAAATCCCTCAATGATAAAAATCTGGTCAGATCAGGCTTGGAACGATTACTGCGAATTTTTCGACAAACACCAGAAGGCCCTGATAAAAAGCACGCACGAATTATTGAAAGACATTGAGCGGAACGGATTCGACAAAGGCAAAGGTCAGCCAGAAGCACTAAAGCATGAACTTTCAGGTTACTGGAGCAGACGAATTGATTTGGCAAACCGGCTTGTCTACAAGGTCGAAGATGACAAAATTTACATTGTCCAATGCGGAACACACTACCGGCAGTAAAGACAGAGACAAAACTAAAAAAAACACCTAAAAAAAATTGACAACGAAAATGATTATGCTATACTTTTTAAAGTATGTTGAGTGAAATCGTTGTTTTTGCGCCCGCAAAGATAAATCTTGGTCTTAAGGTTTTGCCAAAAAGGCAGGATGGATTTCATAATCTGGAAAGCATTTTTCAGACAGTTTCGATTGCAGACAAACTAACGGTTTCGGAATTTTCCGGTTCTGGCTGCACGGTTACCTGCGAGGATATGGAACTGCCGGAAAACAATACCATTTCAAATACATACAAGGCTTTTTGCTCCGTTACAGGAATTTCTGGATTCGCAGTAAAAGTGATTCTTGAAAAACACATTCCTGCCGGTGGCGGGCTGGGCGGCGGATCTTCAGATGCCGCTGCGTTCATAAGGGCGTTAGAAAAACTAAAAGGCATAAGACTTTCTGAAAAGCAGCTTGACTCAATTGCTTCTGAAGTCGGAAGCGATGTTTTTTTCTTTACCCATTGTGATTCAGCCGGAACTTGCTGCGCCGTTGTTACCGGACGCGGAGAATTTGTCAGGGTTATAAAAAAGCGCAGGGATTTATACTTTGTTATGATATTTCCTGAAATTCACAGCTCCACAAAGGAAGCATATATTCTTGTGGACAAACTTCTTGCCAACAATGGAAAAATAAAGTATCCTTTGCTCGGTGATTTGGAAAAAATGTATTTTTCTCCGGTTTCCGAATGGAAATTCAAGAATACTTTCACAGAGGCATTGAAGTTAAAATATCCTGAAATAGATATTGCCTTACAGAAACTAAGGGAAACAAACGCCCTTTATTCTGAAATGTCTGGTTCAGGTTCTACTGTTTTTGGCATTTACGCTTCATGGGAAGAAGCTAAAATAGCTGCAAAAATACTTAATGATGAAGGCTTAAAATGTGTAGTTACGCAATAGTCTTTGCAGTGTTTTTTTGCAATAATAAGGAGAAAGGCTTATGCAAATCACAGAATTGCGCATTCGTAAAGTCGAAAATGAAGGTAAACTTCGAGCCTATGTTACAGTAACATTTGACAACTGCTTTGTTGTTCATAATGTTAAAATCATTGAAGGTCAGAATGGTCTTTTTATTGCAATGCCAAGCAGAAAAACTGCGAACGGCGAATATAAAGATGTCGCTCACCCGATTAGCCCGGAATTCAGAACGGACTTGCAAAACAAGATAATTAGTGAGTATAATGCTGGTCATGTAGAGGCTGCTGGTTCAGAAGATTAGTCAGCTTTTTGCATATATTTTGGGACGTCGTCAAGGGGTAAGACAACGGCTTTTGGTGCCGTCATTCCACAGGTTCGAATCCTGTCGTCCCAGGAAGGGGCTGTCCAAAAAGAAACGGGCAGCCCTAATTATTTTAAATTTACAAGAGAATTCAAATCTGCTAAAATTTAA
>OBCH01000283.1_pt1 | contig 11936 bp, 11 predicted proteins | sample 1495941 | NCBI WGS metagenome assembly OBCH01 (sample SAMN03418276, study PRJEB22391) | human gut metagenome | biome: human-gut; feature: organic feature; material: feces | host: Homo sapiens | place: Tanzania | collected 2013-01
GACGAACGCCAAGAACCGCTGGCGATATGGCAAGATGGAGTTTGATAATCCGAGTAGGTTTATCGATGAGATTGACGGCAAGTTGATTGATAGCCAGGATGAGGCTGGTGGAAGCTTGTTTGGCTCTATGTCTGACCAGCCGGAGTGGGCGAGAGCGCAACGTCCTCGCAGACCGTGGGAGGATGCTGAGCAGCCTAGATACAGTAGCAGGTATCAGAATTCCAAACCGGTAGCATCGCAGTTTGTGGCAGATCCTAAGCCTTCTCTCTTTGATGATGAACCAGAGACTTCACATACTTCCGGACACTCGTCTGTTTCCGGACGCTCATCTCTCTCTGAAGGCAATTTCAAGTCTGTTAGAGCGCTGAATGCAGCTAAACGTTACATGGAGACGCATTCTTCTCATCCTGCTTCTCGCGGTACTGGATCTTCTGCAGCATCAGTTTCTTCTTCTACAGCTTCATCTGCTGGCAGTTCATCTTGTGGTTTGCAGGAGGGAATGAAGATTGAACATCAGCGTTTTGGACGGGGAACGGTATTGAAGATTGAAGGTACTGGTGAGAATACGAAGGCTACGGTTGAGTTCGTTCATTCTGGCACCAAACAGCTTCTGCTGAAATATGCCAAGTTTACGGTAGTTGATTAAGTTCAGCGCTGTTTTTTAGTTTTTCTACAAGATTTAGGACTCTTTAGTATGTTAAAGTACTAAAGAGTCTTAATTTTTTATATAATTATTTGCTCTTCTTGTAACTTTTGTTTATATTTGTAGCATATTTGAGAACGGTATGCAAAAAGAAATTAAGATTTAACTTATAAACAGAACGATTATGAAGAAATTAATGATGATGGCAGTTCTTCTGCTTGCTGGTGTAGGAAGTGTAATGGCACAGAGCGATTACAAGCGTGGTATCTTTAACCATGTAGGTCTTAACGTGGGTGCAGGTACCGAGGGTATTAGTGTTGGTGTGGCTGCTCCTGTTACTAACTTCCTTGAGGTTGAAGCAGGTGTGAACATCATGCCATCTTTCAAACTGTCTGGTGATTTGGATGTAGATGTTGATACTAGGTCTTTGCCACAAGTGCCTGGTGTTTCTTATCCACCTGCGGCAACCATTCATGCAGAAGGTTCATTCGACCGTACCACCTTTAATGTAAAGGCCAATCTCTATCCTTTCGGTGGAGGCAGCAAGTTCTTTATCGCTGCAGGTTTGTCAATTGGTGGTGAGAAGATTGCCGAGGTTACCGGTTCTTGCGATGAATTGCGTGACTTCTCAAAGGACTTGCCTTCTCAGACTTTGAAGGATCAGTTCCGTAAGGCTGTGACAGCCAACTTGGGTGGTTACAACTTGGAACTCGATGAGAACTATAACCTTCAGGGCGATATTCGTTGCAAGAATGTTCGTCCATACCTCGGTTTAGGTTTCGGTCGTCTGGTTCCTAAGAACCGTATCGGTATGCGCTTTGAGTTGGGTTGCCAGTTCATGGGCAAGCTCAAGGTTTACCAGAATGGTAATGAGATAGATATCAATAAGGCATTGGAAGATGCTGGTGAGGATGATCTCTCTAAGTTCGTAAAAGACTTGAAGGTTTATCCTGTTTTGAAGCTTTCATTCACAGGTAGAATCTTATAATAAAGATAGAGACTTATAAAAATAGATTGGGCAAGGCCATCTCTGGTCTTGCCCTTTTTGTTCTATATACTATAAATTGAAAAAGCGTCCCCGCAGTAGCCTCACGGTCACTACGGGGACTTATATTACTAACATCTAACTTTAGCATTTTTGTTTAAACTTAAAAACAATTTTTTAAGAGAGTGAGAGTAAATTCTCTTTTATCTATAAACATAAACCAAGTATCTCATATATTGCAAGTATCTTGTATCCTGCTAATATCTCATATCCTGCAAATATCTATATCCTGTTTATATCTTGTATTCTAAATGTAAGTTCTCAGAAAAGCTAAACCCATAGTCCGGTATTTCTACCAATATCTTGATTATTTTTACTTTATTGTTTTTGTCTCTTTAATACTTTTAAGTTCACATTGCAAAGATATAAAAAAAATGTGTAAACTCCAAATTAATTTTGCTTTATTTTGTATTAAGTGGCTTTTATTATACTTATACGGCGATTTTTGAGGGTTATCTGGTAAAAGTAAGAGGGTGTATCATAAACAATCAAATGTTTAATGATACACCCTCTTTCTCAGGATTCGAAATATTATCTCGCTTATAACGCTTCGTCTTCAGGACGTGGCATCTGTGTCTGGGGCTTCTGTTTCTTGCCTGACTTCATGAATAGTTTCTTCTTCTTGAGCCATGCAGCCTTGCGTATTTCATATTCTTCGCGATGACGCTCCAAAAAATTGTCTGCCATGTTTCCTTTCCTTTTTTACTTTGCGTTATGAATGCTTATTCTTCTTTAAACTTGCTGTAAATCACCTTGATTCGAATCGGACCAGATGCCACCTTCTTGCCAGTCTTCTTGTCTTTGGTATAATCCTTGTTAGGATCATCTGTACCTACGATGAGTCGGGTAGAAGCGAGTGACATATCGTGATTAATCTTGGAGATGACGGTAGTATATCCCTGTGTGGTTGTGATGACGTTTACAGGAACCAGCACCACTTTATTCCAGTTTTCCCCCTTGCCCTTGTTCTTATACATGGCAGAAACCAGATTGGCGATATTCTGGAATGTATAGGCATTCTTGTAGGAGCCGGTATTGCTGTAGCTTGCCGTATAAGAAGTACGGTTGTCAGCCAACTTGCTCTTTTCGAAGAACGACTGCAAACTGTCTTTCTGAACCATCAGGATGGTGCTTGGTGTAGCAAAGTTGTATGGGTTGTCTTCGTCTGCATTGTTGAGTCGTGGGAAGGAGATGGTAGCTGTGTTGAGCGTATCCTTCTCATGTCCCTTCATGATTTCTTCGATAGGGAGGGTAACCTCGGTGAAGATACCTGCCGGTGACTTGAGATAAGTACATTTCTTCTGATCCTGACTTGCCAACTTCTCCAAGTTCTCGGTATTGTTCTCAATCTTGTTGAGCTGCAATACCTCTTCTGTACCATCGAAACGGTTGTATCCGATGCTTACAGCTGTACTGTCTTTAACGCCGTCCTTTGCCTTGATGGTCTTGTGGCGGGTCCAGTAGAAGATAAGTTCTGTATTCCAGATCTTAGCCATGTTACCCGTACCGCCTACGTTCTTGATATAGAAGCCAGGGCAGACGTTGTGCAGGAACTTGTAGTTGGTCTTGAAGTACTCAGGATGTTCTGCGTAAGTCTGCATGATGTAAGAACCATAGTTCTTGTATGTCTTACCATCTTTCTCGTACTTCTTATTCAAGTAAATCTTGAAGTTCTTGACGTCTGATGTATTGCTCAAGTTATAATTACTGCTCCAGTGTGGGTTGTTCTCGCTTACCCAGCCGTTCTTGAATGCATCATAATCAGAGTAATACTCCTGATCTTCTGCCATCGGCTTGGTCATTTCATAGGCTGTCACCTTCATAGGAGCGATGGTATCACCATAGCTGGCATTGTATGAAACCAGGAGGTAGCATGAGTCAGCTTCGATAGAACCTTTGTTTGCCTGCTTGATGTAATCGAGTGTATCTACAGAGAAAGTTGGTAATACGCTCAACTGGGTCATGTAGTCACCCTTTACATAGTTGCCGGTTTCCGGGTCTTTCATATTACCGATAAGGCCCGTGTTGTTGCGGCTCAATACGGCACCTGCTACTATAGACTTTGTGGTAACATTGAACGCTGAGTCAGAAATGTTAATGTTGTCTATCTTATTAGTGATGCTACCACCGATTTCCTCGGTGGTATCATCACATGCAGCGAAAGTAAGCGCTGCTATTACTAATACTGTTAAGAGTCTTAAAATTTTCATTATCCTTTAATGTATGTGTCTCTGTTGTCGGAATTTTATTCTGCGTCAGGACAAACCTTGTTGATGAAGTCTGCGTATGGCTCCTGGATATCTTCTCCCGGATAAGTCAGTACAGGCTTGTTCTTCTCCTTCGCATAATCAAAGAGAATCTTGGTAGCTTCTTCTTCACCTTCTACCACACCGTCGCTATAGTCGATGGCGAGTTTGCCGAGCTCAATGAAGTCGAAGTCGTCCTGATAGCCGTCGAGCAGTTCTGACTTGGCATCGCGGAAGGCAACGCAACGTTTGAAGTTGGTACCCAATTCACCCTTGAGTTCGTTGGTATAGAGAGCGGTAATCACCTTTGATTCTGCAAATGAAGGCTCTTCGCTGTAGGCTGTCTTTACATAGAAAGGTACTACTGCGCTAGCCCAACCCTGGCAGACGATTACGTCAGGCTGCCAGCGGAGCTTCTTCACGGTCTCCAATACACCACGTGCGAAGAAGATAGCTCTTTCGCCGTTATCGGCATATTCCTTGCCGTTTTCATCGGTGCCCATCTGGCGGCTCTTGAAATAGTCGTCATTATCGATGAAATAAATCTGCTGTCGTGTTGTTGGTATAGATGCAACCTTGATGATCAGCGGATGATCTGTATCATCTATGATAAGGTTCATACCAGACAGGCGAATGACCTCGTGCAATTGTCCGCGACGCTCGTTGATGGTGCCCCACTTAGGCATGAAGGTGCGGATCTCAAAACCTGCTTCCTGCATCTTCTGAGGCAGTTCGCGTCCCATGATTGACATGTGAGACTCGGCTACGTATGGGTCGATCTCCTGATTGATAAATAATACTTTTTTTGCCATAAAATTTAAATTTTATTCTTACGAATTACGTGCAAAGGTACAAAAAAAACTTCAAATAGGGGCATTTTTTCTCCGAAATTCATTATTTTCGGCAATAATTCGCATATTTTTAGGTTTTTTCTTTCTCATTTGAGAAAAAAGTTGTTATTTTGCACCCGAAAACAGATTATGACGATGAAAGTATTCAATAAGATTGTTGACCTCCAGAACGAACTCTTCATGTGTCGTAAGGAGGGAAAGGAAATCGGCCTTGTGCCAACTATGGGTGCGCTGCATGAGGGTCACGCCTCTCTTGTTAAGCGCAGTGTGAAGGAAAATGGCGTGACTGTGGTTTCTGTGTTCCTGAATCCTACACAGTTTAATGATAAGGGTGACTTGGATCGCTATCCTCGTACGCTCGATGCTGACTGCAAGCTCTTGGAAGCTTGTGGTGCTGACTATGTGTTTGCACCATCGGTGAAGGAGGTGTATCCTACACCTGATACCCGCCACTTCGAGTTTCCACCTGTTTCTACCGTGATGGAGGGTGCCAAGCGTCCGGGCCATTTCAATGGTGTTTGCCAGGTGGTAAGCCGCCTGTTCTATATCGTTCGTCCTACCCGTGCTTATTTCGGTGAGAAGGATTGGCAGCAGATTGCTGTCATCAAGCAGCTTGTGAAGTACATCAACAGCGATGTGAAGATTGTGGAGTGTCCTATTGTCCGTGATGAGGATGGTTTGGCTAAGAGCAGCCGTAATACTTTGCTGGCTCCTGATGAGCGTGCCATTGCGCCAAACATCTATAAGGCTCTGAAGGAGAGTGTGGAGTATGCCAAGACTCATACCGTACAGGAAACTCATGATAAGGTAGTTGCCGACATTAATGCTGTAGAGGGTCTGGAGGTAGAGTATTTCCAGATTGTGGATGGCGACAGCCTGCAGGATGTGGCTTCTTGGGAGGATAGTGCCTACGTGGTAGGTTGCATCACCGTTTATTGCGGCAAGACTCCTATCCGTCTCATCGACCATATCAAGTATAAGGGATAAATTCCTCTATAGATATTCTTTATTAAGTTTAATCCGTAACAGATCAAGTAATAACAGAACAATGCAGATAGAAGTATTGAAGAGTAAGCTCCATTGTGTGACCGTAACTGAGGCTAACCTGAATTACATGGGTAGCATCACCATCGATGAGGACTTGATGGACGCTGCTAATCTGATAGCAGGCGAGAAGGTTCAGATTGTAGACAACAACAATGGTGAGCGCTTGGAGACCTATATTATCAAGGGTGAGCGTGGCAGCGGTTGTATCTGTCTGAATGGTGCTGCAGCCCGCAAGGTGCAGGTGGGCGATACCGTCATCATCATCGCCTACGCTCTGATGGACTTTGAGGAGGCAAAGACCTTCAAGCCAACCGTGGTTTTCCCAAAAGAGGGAAATAAGGTATAAATATCGTATGATGATATAGAATTGTATAAAGAATGATAATCTCGTATGATAATCATAAAGAATATGCGTTCCTGTGGATAGATGAATCCGTAGGAACGCATATTTGTTTTGTGACGATAAACTTGCGTTTCGGTGTGGCGAAATAGCGGTAAGCCACATAGATGGTGATGCCCTGTTCACGGATGGATAATGTATGTATACCCTATATATAATGGTGTAATTACTATTTTATAAAGGTATAATTACGATGGGTTACGGATAGATTTCGATATGGCTGCTGCCGGAGTTGCCATTCTTGATAATCCTTATCTGGGTGGTGATGCGCTCGCTCATCGTGTCGGTATGACTGATGACGCCCACCTTCTTGCCTTGCGAACTTTGCAGCATGGCGAGGGAGTCGATGACGGTAGCTAGGGTATCTGGGTCAAGGGTTCCGAAGCCTTCGTCGATGAACAGGTTCTCGAAGGAGATGTTGCGGGAGGACAATGCCGACAGGCCCAAGGCGAGACCGAGACTTACGATAAAGGTTTCGCCGCCTGATAGGGAGGTGGTGTCTCGGATATCGTCGGCACGGTCGTGGTCGATGACTCGGATGCCCAGCGAATGCTTTACCTGCTGCAGTTCGTAACGGCTGTTGAACTTTCTGATTTCCTGGTTGGCGTGCGCTATTAGGAAACTGAGCGTATAGCATTGAGCTATCTTGCGCAGCGTCTTGCCGTCTGCTCCGATGGCATCTGTGATGGCTGTCCAGTCGTCCTTTTCCTGCGTTACGAGCTTCAGAGCCTCAGCCTTGTCACCCAACTGTTTGAGGGCTTCCTGATGGTTCTGCATCCTGGCGTTGGCAGCAATCAGTTCGTTGCGCTGGCTTCTTTCCTGATACTCCTGCTGAATGGCTAGGAGAGCATCACGGGTTTGGGCAGGCTGATGTTCCAAGTGTTGCTGATGCGCCTTTTCTGCACTCTGGTAAAGAGCGGTAGTTGAAGCCACGGCTTTCTCCTTTTCGTCCTTTTCCCGACGGATGGCATTCCAGTCTTCGGCAGAGTGAAGCATCTCTCGGATGGTATTTCGGTCGATAAGGCTTGGTTCGATACATCTTTCCTCGATGCCTTCCTCTTCGGAGTCTTTTCCTTCGATGCTCTTTTCTTCAAGCTGCTTGTTATATTCCTCAATCCAAAGGTCGAGTTCCTTTTCCTTCTCTTGCAGATTCTCTTTCATCGTCTTGTTCTGAGACAGCATGGTTTGATGCGAACCTTTACTGTTGGCGAGTTCCGCCTTCAGTTTGTTGATATTCTCGTTCTGAGCATCAGCTGCTTTCGTTGCCTCATCCTTTGCTGCTGTCAGTCTTTGTTCAGCCGCATCAGGTTCTTCGCCATTCAGAATCTGCTTGTATTTCTCCTGTCATTCCTCCATTTCCTTCTTGGCGCTATTCCATGTCTGAAGGGCTTTCCCGTAAGCCTCCTCCTTACTCTTCTGCTGTGAAATGAGGTTGATGGTAAGTGCTTTTTGCTCAGCCAGTTTTGTGGTGCAGGTTGAAGTGTTTTCCTGGACTTCATTCAGTATTGTTGAAGCCTTGCTTTCATACGCAGCTTCATCCTTTACAGCCTTGTCCTTGAGTTGGGTCAGCCGTTCTATCTCTTTCTGAATCTTGTTAAACAGGCTCAGTTTGCTGCTCGCATCTTTCGCCTTGTTTTCATAGATAGGCAAGAGCGATTTCAGTTCTGTCTCAGCCTTCGGAATCTTTGGATACTGGGCGATGAGCGCCTTCCATTCCTCTTCGTAAGTTGCTATTTCTCCCGACAGCTTTTCCTGTTGTTTCTGGAGCGTCTGTACTTCGCCGTCGTTCTGTTTTCTCTCGCCGGAAAGATCCTTCTCCTCTTTCTGCTGCAGTTTCAACAGATCTTCCTTGACTTTCAGAAGTTGCGAGAGTTCCGTAGTGGCTTCCTCAAACTGTCTGTTGTCGGTATGATAAGGATGGGTCGTGCTGCCGCAGAGCGGACAAGGTTTGCCTTCGGTCAGGTTGGCACGATGAATCTCCCATTTCTCACTCACCATGAGGGTATAGGCATTTCTCAGCGTCAGGGTCTCTTGGGTCAGCGCCTCGATGGTCAACTTGCTCAGCGCTTCATCTATCTCTGCGTTTCTCTTGCCCAAGACCTGGATTCGCTCCTCATTCTTCTGCTTTTCTGTTGTGGCAGTATCGAGATGAGCCACAACCTTGATGGCTTGCTGGACATCCTGCAGTTTCCTGTCGGCTACAGTCTTGCTGTTTTGCAGTTCCTCTATATTCTGTCCGGCAGTCTTGTTTCTTTCCGTCTCCCAAGCCTGTTCAGCGGCTTGCGTCGCTTCGTGCAGAACCTGTTTCTGCTTGGCAATCTCTTCCTTTGTCGTTTTGAGGGCAAGGTTCGCTTTCTCCGTTTCGGCTTCCCATTTTTGGATGTTTCGGGCGTTTTCCTCCACGTCTTTCTGGGCAGTTAGATTCTCTTTCTGAGCCAACTCCAATGCCTCTTTCTTTTCTTTCAGATTCGGCATCGCCGCTTCCATTTTTGTTTTCAGCGCCCTTGCTTCAGCGATGACCGGCTGCGCCTTTTCCAGTTGTTCCTGTGCCTTGCTTACTGCTTCCTTCAGACTGGCGAGAGTTTTCTCGCTTTCGCTGATGGCAGACTCTTGACTTTTGATGTTTCCTTCCGCTTTCAGGATGTTTTCTTCCTGCTCGTGGATGCTCTGCGTCTGTCGCTCTACTTCCTGCAGCAGGTTGACCGCAGGCTGTACTTCATCGTGCAACTGAAGACGGAGAATCTGGGCTTGCATCTCTTTAATGGCATCTGCTGCTTGCTCCATATCTGTTTGGCAGATAGTGATTTGCTTGATTTGCTTGTCGTTTTCCTCAAACCATTGCAGGTCTTTCGAAATGGCTTGCAACTGGCTGTCGAGTTCCTTCTCAGCCTTTTCCAGGCGGTCGATTTCCTCCTTCAGTTGGGCAAGTTCTTTATCGTTCAGCAGGTTCTGTTTTACGGCTTCCACCGATGCTGCCATCTGGTTGTAGGCATCCGTCGCCTGGTCTTTCGCCTTCTTGATTTCAGTAGCAATGTTTGTATAAGTTTCCTCGCATCCGATGAGTTTTTCCAGGAGTTCGTACCGCTCGTTTTCCTTTGCTGTCAGGAAGTTGGCAAACGAGCCTTGGGCGATGAGTACGGTACGGAGAAACTGGTCGTAGTCGAGTCCGATGATGTTCGGCAGCTCGTTCCAGTCGGCAGCTTCCTCTGTTATCTCTTCGCCGTTTCTTGTGATTTTATAGAGCGCAGTCTTGGCGTTCTCGTAGCGTACCCTTTGGAATCTGACGTGCCATTCTGCGCGGTAGATGCTGCCGTTGTTGGCAAGGAAGGTGAGTTTGCTGTAGCCCTCTTTCTTGCCACGTGTCAGGATGTTTCGGCTGTCGGTTGGAGCCAGACGGTTACTTTCGCTGGCATCGGCAGCTCCGAAAATCTCGATGTTCTGGTTCTTGTCGCCTTTCTTCCTAGGGTAGCGAGGGGCGCGGTTGTAGAGGGCAAGGCAGATGGCGTCGAGTAGGGTAGACTTGCCACTTCCCGTCGGACCTACGATGCTGAAGATAGTACTTTCGCCTAAGGCACCTTCTTCAAAGTTGATGACCTCGCCACCCTGTTTGTCAAGCGAAGCGAGGTTGAGTATTTCGAGTTGTAGGAATTTCATAATGATGATGTCGTTAATAAATCGGATAACATTTTCTCCTGTCTTTCGTTCATCGGAGCGTTGTGTCTGATGGCGAAGGCTTCTTTCAGCGTATCGAGCGGTGGACGGTTGATGATGTCTTCTATGCTGGTGATGTGCTGGGAACCCTGGATGGTGGAGAGGTCCAGTTGCGGGATGATGCGCTGGATTTTGCAGAGCACGGCATCCTTTTCGTTGACGAGTTTCTCCAGTTCCTTGATGTCATCGCTCGATAGTTTCTCCTGTTTCACCTTTAGCATCACGTAGTCGAAATGGTCGCTCAGTTCGCCGTCAGTTCTCTCTGAAAGCTCAGAATTGATGAGCTTCTGCCATTTCTTGAAGGTCAGCTCTTCCTCATCTTCGGGCAGGATGCGGAGGGCGTGCTGAGGCTTGTATTCCAGGAAATCTACTTTCCATTCCTTACTCTTGCCGGTTTCCTTTCCTTCCTCCTCTTCTCCGTGTTCTATGGTGATGAGGTCGATGCCGTGAGTGTAGTCTTTCTCGGCAAACGACATCGGGAGGATACTTCCCGTATATCTTGCCCAGTCGGTGTTCCAGATATGTTGCCGCTTGTGGATGTGTCCGCAAGTCATATAGTCGGGATGGTCGTTCCATCCTTCCAGGTCCACTTCCTCCTGTCCGCCGATGATGATTTTCTCGCTCGCATCCTTTTTGGCGATATCCGAACCCTTGGCGTACATGTGTGCCATCATGATGCACTTCCTGCCCGGGTATTTCTTTCGAGCCTCAGCCGTCAGTTCTCTCAGAAAGTCGTTGACTCCCTGCGAGTAGCTGGCGTTCTGCACCACATCGCTTCTTAGGAAAGGTACGGCGAGGATGATGACTTCTTCTCCTTCCTCGTTGGTTACGGGGATGATGAGGTCGTCGAAGGAATAGAGCCAATGTCCGCCGGTTTTATCATCGTCCTCGCTTTCTCCCTGTTGCCAGATTTTCCTTACGTTTCCTCTTATTTCCACGTGGTATCGGGTGAGTAGCGGACGGGGAGCCTCCAGTCGGCTGGCGGAATCGTGGTTGCCGGCGGTAATGATGACCTGCATGTTAGGGCACTGTTGGGTGGCATCGGCAAGAAACTCGTAATAAACGGTCTGTGCCGCTGCCGATGGATTTCCGTTATCAAAGATGTCTCCTGCGATGAGGAGAGCATCGGGCTTTTGTCCAGCTATCTGCTCCAGGAGCCATTTCAGGAAATGCTTGTGTTCCGGCAGACGGTCGTTGCCGTGAAACAGGTTGCCCAGATGCCAGTCGCTGGTTGCTAATATCTTCATACTCATAAGAATGTCTAATCTTAGTCTTTTTCTTTGTCTTTGGCTTGCAATCCTTTGACCTTTGGTTTGCAATCTGACTACAAAGTTAACACAATTATTTGGGATACGCAAAGAAATAAGCTCAAAAAACGAAGAATTATGGCCGGAAAAGTGAAGATATTCAGGAAAAGTCTTGTTTTATATCTGATAAAGTTGTATCTTTGCATGGTTGAAATCTTCGTTCATAAACATTGAATGTCCGTTCAGTGTCTTTGAACGGCGGTTCATAGACTTTGAATGTCGGTTCAATGTCTATGAACGGAGATTTCTCCTAGGATTAAATACTTTTCTTCCTAGGTTTGTGGTCTTTTCTTCTTAAGTATGATCATAAATGCTGTAGGATGCAAAGGCTGCTGCAATAAGAATTACTGATAAACTAAAATAAGAAAGGAAACTGATATGGCTAAGTACAAATTGCAGGAAATGGGGGATATGCGCTATGATGGCAAGCGCAGAGTTTATCCCAAGATGGTGACCAACCGTACACTATCCCGAAAAGAGTTTGTCAAGATGATGCAGAACTACCATCGCGGTATTTCGGAAAGTACCACGGAGGCTGTATTGACCGATGTGGTTGATATGCTGACAGACATGCTCTCCATGGGGTACAACGTGAATCTGGAAGGTTTCGGCACCTTCTCCCTCTCCCTCGCTTTCGAGGATGAGAAGCCTAGGGAAATTCTGAATCCAGATGATAAGATGACGTA
>OBCH01000287.1_pt1 | contig 11747 bp, 10 predicted proteins | sample 1495941 | NCBI WGS metagenome assembly OBCH01 (sample SAMN03418276, study PRJEB22391) | human gut metagenome | biome: human-gut; feature: organic feature; material: feces | host: Homo sapiens | place: Tanzania | collected 2013-01
CAGTTGTTCTTGCAACCTATTGCAAATATAGTAATGATAGAAAGATAACGGGTAAGGAGGTTCGTCTTGCTGGCATCAATTTCCGTCCGGAGTCATCGCTCATGGATGAGGTGGAGAGAGGAATGCACTTCATCCGTTCCGAATATACTACGCAGTCTTCCCAATATACGGAGGAGAAGCTTTTGGAGAAAATCAAGGAATATCTGGAAGAGAATCGTTTCATCACCACTCGTGCTCTTCGCCTCCTTTTCGGCTTGACCCAATATACCGCCCAGAAGTGGCTCAAATATTTCTGTGAGAAAGGTATCATGGTGAAGGATGGGACGAGGCATTCGCCTATCTATTTCTTGAAAGCAACTGGTGAGGCATGAAGTTGTTTGTGAGAGCGATAGAAATGTAGTAAGAGTAACATTCTTCTTGAAGAATAATATTGACAAAATCGAAACTGTGAATCCGACTGATGAACTCGAACTTGATGTGAAGACCTTACAGAAAAGGTTGGGAGAAAAGTTGGGTATAATTGAAGAAGAATGCCAAAAAGTACAGTGTAAGTTGGGTGTAAAGCTGGGTATAAAGTTGGGAGAAAGTTTGTATAAAGTTGGGAGAAAATCGCCTTTCTTTACTTTTCTTATTGTATTTTTCTCCCAAGATAACGGGACAAACTATAGCGAAAATTCTAGACATAAGTAGAACTTCTGTAGATAACCATATCAAGTGGTTTAAAGAAAGAGAGGTGTTGGAGAGAATAGGAAATGATCGCAATGGCTATTGGAAGATAAATATAGATTGATAGATTCACAATCAAGGAATATATCTCAGAGAACCGTTTCATCACCACTCGTGCCCTGCGCCTCCTTTTCGGTTTGACACAATATACCGCCCAGAAGTGGCTCAAACATTTCTGTGAGAAGGGAATCATGATGAAGGAGGGGACGAAGTACTCTCCCATCTATTTCTTGAAATGATGGGAGAGGCTTAGGTGTCACTTTATATATACAAATTTTAAGTTGCCTGGTCCAACATCTCTTTTGCAGCGAGCCAAAAGCATTGATGGTGACTCTGTAGTATTAGGAGATGGAAGTGCCACAATTCTTTCTTTATTGTAGTAATTGGCCATACCTTGGTTAATCCAATAACCAGGATAAATCGTGATGTCGTTGAAGGCATCTGATGGTATTTTCACCGTAAGGGGGGGCAATGCTAAGGTTTTGTCTTTCGAATTCTTCAATGTTTTCTCACGTTCTGACATTTCTTGGTCAAACTTTAATGCTGTTCCTTTCAGAATGAGACTAACCGTCCTGTTTGTGGTGCTTTGTTTAATTGTCACTGACAAGATGAGGATGGTCATTACACAATACGAAGCATATTGCAAGGAGTGTACATATTTCTGTTTGGAGACTGCCAAGAGGTTGACGAGCGCAGAACTTAAAGGTGCATTTTGCTCAGCCTTTCTGAATATGGCACCTGATAGATAGTATATGTTGAAACAAATGAGCCATAGGTGGATATACGAATAGATGTTCTGTACTCTCCCAGGACCTCTGGAACCCATGGCATAACTATGGGCGAAAAAGAAAGAACTATATAGCACTGTTGTCAGCAGAAGACAAATCCAAGGGTGTGAGAACTTGAAATGTGAAGTTCTTGCCAGTCGGATGATGACTGGTGCAAGGATGGATATCAGTAGAATCTGCACAATGTTGGAGGAGTCTGCCAAAAACTCAAAACTCTTTCCTATCGCAATAAAGAATGCCATGATGATGTTTGGCTGGTCTTCTACCGTAATTTGTCGGTATGCGTTTCCTGGTGCCAATACGCTGGTAGCAAAGAAGATACCGTAAATGACGAGGATGGCAATATTGAAATAAGACCATTTCTTTTGCTCTAACCTCATGAGGATAATAGAGGTGAAGAGTATGGCACCTATACCTAGTCCCGAAACGAAGTTTCCGCCAGCTATGATAATAGCTAAACAGATGGAGAAAGCTCCAATGCCCCATTTCTTGATTAGAGAACTCGTTTGTTGATAACAGATGAGCAACGAGCCTAATAGAAGTGACAAACTATAGAATAGGGTATAGTACATAGCACCATTATACCAGAAGAAAGCGTCATAGTAAGACCAGGTGAACTGAATGGTTGCTAATACAAAAATAGTGGAAACGAAAAGATACTCCAAGAGGGTGGTATGGAGTATTTTACGCATCAGCATATACAAAATAGTGTATGTGGAACCTATCAGACTGAATAATAAGATGATAGGCCCTAACCAATATTGACCAAATATGCCTGGTTGCAGTGCCATCAGAAAGCAGGCAGAGTAAGTGCCTTGCCATGTATGATACATCGTCATAGCTACATTCCAAGCTGCTTGGATGCAAGCTGGGAAAGAGTGTGTCGTATTCCAAACGTTATAAACATATGCACCAAATACGTAGTCATCACCGAAAGGGTGAAGGTATTGGCTGATCCACAAGATTGGTATAATGGATATTATTAGAATTCCAATAGAAAAGCCCGTTGTGATCTTTAATTGCTTTGTACTCATAAACTTTGTTGTCCTGTATAAATGAAACTTTTTTGTATGTTAGAACGAGAATATTTCAGTAATCTTGCATATAAGATTAACAAAAAATGTTAACGTTTTCTTGAAAAACGTTGCAAAGTTACTAAACATAATTGTTTTTCACAAATATTTCGTGTCTTTTTTGCTTTTTAGAATACTTTTTTGTATCTTTGCACAAAAAGATTCTTAAGAATAAATTAGAAGAATATGATTCCAAAGATAATACATTTATGTTGGTTTAGCGATGATCCTTATCCTGTAGAGATAAAAGTGTGTTTAGATACTTGGAAGCATTTTCTCACCGACTATAAGATTAAGTTGTGGGGATATGCTGAGGCTAAGGCGATAGGCTGTGCCTTTATTGATGAGGCATTGGAGACTCATCAGTGGGCGTTTGCAGCAGATGCTGTGCGTTTCTATGCAGTGTTAATGGAAGGTGGCGTTTATATGGATAGTGATATATTCTTGTATAAGCGTTTTGATGAATTTATGCAGAATGATGTGTTCACTACTTTTATGACGGAAGAAGGAGATACTCGTTCCGGTTTGCAGGCAGCATTCTTTATGGCTCCTTTGGGGGATGAGTTTTGCCGTCTAGAGTGGGCCTGCTATAAAACTCATCATTTCAAGAATGAGGATGGCACTTTCAATAAAACGATTTCCCCAATTGTTATGGAGCGCATCGCTGCATCGTTCTCGTTTGATATGAATAATCGTGAGACTCAATTGCTGGATGGCTTGCGTGTATATCCAACGACTTATTTGTTGCCTCGCAAGAAATATCCTCGTACAGAGAAGACTTTCGCAGAACATCGTATTTATGGTAGTTGGCGAAAGAGAAAGCTAAGCCGACAGATAGACTTGAAAATTACACATATCTTTCATATTATCAAATATGCTCTTTTCAAAAGATAGAAAAGAGCATATTTGAATTGAATTTAGCAGGTTATGTCATATGTAATAACTCTTTATATAGCGCAATGTATTGGCTGATATAAGTTGAATAGTTATACTTTAAAGAGTATTGCATAGCAGTTTCTGCTTGTTTGCCATTTGTGTCCCATTTTGGTAATTCTGATTTAATGGTGTTTGCCATTTCTTTAGGATTTAATGAGGTGAAATATGAAGCATGCTCCTTGCAGATTTCTGGCAAGCTTGTATAGGTGGAAGCGAAAACCTTGCAACGATATCGCATAGCTTCTAATACTGGCAAGCCAAAACCTTCTAATCGGCTAGGGAATAGAAAGGCTTGGCAATTAGCATACATCCAGTTGCGCTCTTCGTCGCTGATTTCTCCTGTAATATATACGTTGTCAGCGTGGTTTCGCTCTTTTATGGATTCGAGTTCACCTATATACTTATGTTCTTTCTTTCCACAGATATATAGTTTATAATCTGGGAAATATTTCATCATAGGTATCAACTTTTGGAAGTTCTTCTTTTTACGTGTTTGTCCGATTGTAAAGAAAAACTTGCATTCGTCTTGAATAAATGATGGTCTCGTCTGAGGCTCAGTTGTAGTGTTTCTAATCCCGTTGTAGATGACATGGAGTGGCTTGTTTCCAATATTTATATGTGAGAGCAAATCTTGTTTTACATATTCTGATATTACAGTGATACAATCTGAACGCTTGATAAACCATTTGAGTTTTAATAGAGCTTTAAGGCGATGTATACCTTTTTTCTCATAAAGAAAGTTGAGGTCGTGTACAGTGAGCAGATTAATCATTCCCTTGGCGTGTTTCCTTTTAATGAATAATTGGTCTGTCGTATGCCAAAGGTCAATTTTTGTTCCCAGTTCTTTTATGTCATGATTCATATTCTCTATAGTGACATAGCGCATTTTTTCGCCAAGTATCCCTTTTTGCTTTTCTTTGACGAGGGCGACAAATCTGATGTCGTCAATTACGCCAACACTTAGGTGCTTTCCTAAGTTCCTTGCGATTTCTCCGAATCCACTTTTGTCATTATAACGTGTGAAATCTATCAATACGGTTTTCATTTTATTATTTTATTTTTAATATCTAGATTAATAATTAAACATCGTAATTAGTAAAATATTGTATCAGTAGAGTAGTTTTTTAGAAAACTTTATATCTAGAGTCGTATATCTGCATTTCATACCACTCTCTTCCACTCCAGCAACCCCTTGCCCAAGTCTTCCAACTCGATGGCAAGTCCTACTACTTGTCGTGTCTTGTCAGCCTTGAATGGCTCAAGGTATTGGTTGTCCTTTATCTGCTTCTCTGCAGCGGCGACGCCACCGTTCTTGGTGAGTTTCAACTCTATCACATAGGTATAATGCGGAGTGATGCAGAGAATGTCGATTCTGCCAGTAGAGAGCATGTGCTCTACCTCTGTACGGAACCCTATGGCATTGAGGATGCAGCTGATAATGAGGCTATAACGCTCCTCCATATCCATGCTTGCCAACTTCTTGTTGCTGTTAGGTACGTCGGCAATCAATGCCTTGAGGGATTTCATGGCATCAGGCAACTGGCAAGTATCTAGAGCTAGATAGAGTTGTGCTTGTATGGACTGTATATCGCCTTCTGCTCTCATGGTTAATGCTGGCAACACTGTCGTTCGCCAAATCCCAGACGATATCACTCTTGTCAACGTAGAGATACCTTTCTTCTCTTATTTTCTTGAAGGACTGTATGCCTACAGGAAGTCTTCTTCTCGTGATTTTGTTCATCCTCTTCTTGCCACTTTTGTTTTGTAAGACTACAAAGATATGAAATATTCCCCAAAGTCGCTATGTAAGAGTGGTTTATTTATGAAAGTTTATCAAAGCAAGTGAAAAAATGTCGGAAAAACTTGTCTAAAATGCGATAAATTGCTACCTTTGTAGCAGTATTAACTTTTTAACATGTAAAATGATGAACCTACAAAAGCTGAGATATAAGTTTCATAGCGGCAAAAATAGTAAGCCTTGGTATTATGTTAAGGAGTATGTCAACCTGCATTTGCCCACGTCCTATCTGATGTGGCGAAGAAAGCATCTCTTGGAAGCTGCGAAAAAGAGAGATGACTATGGTTATATTCTGCAAAGGGTGGATTATTATAATAAGTTGGATGCAGAGAGCCTACATCTCGACAAGGCGCTTTGGGACAAGAAGGCTGTTTGCATCAAGGACCAAAAGATGACTCAGCAAAAGGTGTATTTCTTGGATACAATGGAGTATGCCAGGGCTTTTGATGGCAACAACAAATGGAATCTGCTGGAAGGTGACATCATCTATGTGGAGGGTATTCCTACGATAGTGAAGAGCCGCCCACTGAATGACAAGAATCAGAATTCTGTATTGCTAAAGATGGATAAGGTGCGCCATTTTATTTTCGTCAAGGATAAGATTCCATTCACGGAAAAAATAGACAAGGCGATATTCCGTGGAAAAATCGCAGGCAAGGACATCCGTTTGAAGTTCTTTGAACAGTATTTTGGCAATCCTCGCTTTGATATGCGTACCATCGACTTGATTAAACCTGAGTGGAAGGGGGAGAAAATCTCCATCTATGACCATTTGGCTTTCAAGTATGTCTTGGCTTTGGAAGGAAATGATGTAGCTAGTAACTTGAAATGGATTATGTCGTCCAACTCCATTGCTATCATGCCTAAGCCTACTTGCGAGACCTGGTTCATGGAGGGCGCGCTCAAGCCTAACTATCATTATATAGAGGTGAAACCAGACTTATCGGATATGGAAGAAAAAATGGACTACTATACTTCTCATCCTGATGAGGCACAAGCCATTATCGACCATGCTCACGAATATGTAGAGCAGTTTAAAGACAAGAAACGAGAGGAAATCATCTCGCTCCTTGTCTTGGATAAGTACTTCAAACTTCTGAAGTGAAATATTCTTGGAGTGCTTGGCGAAGGAAATGTCCAGAATTGAGTTCCTTTGCCAAGCGCTTTGCGTTTTCTTTCATCTGGTGGTATTCCGTTGGTGTCAAGGTCTTGAGTCTTTCGTTCAGTTCTTGTGGATCTTTGATGGCGAAACCTGCACCTTCTTTCTCTATGATGGAAGCCACTGCCGCTTCTTGCCAGATGATAACGGGTAAGGCGGAGCGGAGATAGAATGAAACCTTGTGTGGGGAATTCCATTTGAGATATTCGCCAAAGACTCCAGAGCAAGTCTCCAAGGAGTCGCCATCCCAGACCAGTCCGAAGTCGGCATCCACTGAATGGATGAAGTCATCGGAAGCCATAAAGCCTTGGTGGTGAACACGGGGATTCTCTTTCCATCCCTGCAAGCCGTTTTTGTTGCCGAAAATATATAAGTCCCATGATTTGAGAACTTCTGTCAGTTGGATCAAGAATGGATTCTTCTTGATGTGTAAGGCTCCGGCATAAGCTACCTTTATCTTTTGTGGATTGAATGTGCGATCATGCTGGTTGAAGTTGGCGGAGCGATAATCAAATAATCCTAATGCTCCCATGGGCTTTTTCATGCCATGTGCCTTGAGCCATTCTGTCATTTTCGTGTTGGAAGCCAAGATGTAATCGCTATGTGATAGTCGTTTCACTTCTTGGGTGGGTGTGAGACGATGGGTACGTATCGAACCGATGTCATGGATGAGCGAGATAGTCTTGGCTCCTTTCATTTTTGCGATTCTGCACAAGAACGTAAAGTATTTCTTGACAGGATATTGCAAGAACAGGGTATCGCCCCTCTTGAGCAGCAGACAAGCGCGGATGATGCCTGCTAAATCTATGAAGAAGGCGAGTATCTTGCTATTTCTTACGCTACGTTGCAATCCCAAGTTGACGGCACCCATCTCGGCGAGGGTATCTTCATTGTCGGCTTTCGCCTTGTTGCCAGCTGCTGTTAGGTTGTAATAGTTGCGGCTGATATAACATAAACGATGTTGTTGCTCCATAATGGTTATGATTGTTGTTATCGTGTTTGTTTTCTTACAATTCTAGTTGAAAAGGAATCTCGTGCTTTTTGCCATACTTTGTCCAAAACTTAGCACGCTTCTTCATCACATATTTCACCGCCTTATTTACGTCTGTGTTCCGAAGCAAGGCATATTCCGTCACCAAGATGCGTATGAAATCCTTAGGTCCCCAGAACTTTCTGAGGTTGAAGAGACCTTCCTGGATGCTGACTTCGCCGAAATTCATGCGGTTGATATCCACCAACATGAAGTGGAAGCCTTCGTCGTCTTGCTTCCAGAGCACGTTGCCGGGTGTGAAGTCCTTGTGCAAAATGTTGTGATCATGTATGTTGGCTGCAAAGTGGGCGAGTGCCTTCGCTAGATTCTCGTATTCTCCAGGTTGTGCGTTCCCTACTTCGTAAAGCGTATGTCCATAGTCGCATTGGATGGTGATGAGATAGCTATATCCCAACAAAAAGAGAGGGTTCCTTTCTTCGATGAGGGCGATAGGCTCAGGAGTTCCGATTCCTTTGTCTTTCAGTATCATTGGGTAGGCGAAGGCTCTCTCTCCCTTGGGCTCCCTGATGCCCCATGAATAGATAAGGCGGTTGGGACCATGAGGCACATGGTAGCGCTTCACATTTATCTGTGTGCCATCGGGGGCAGTCAGCACCTTGATGAGGTTGCGCTTGTTGTATATCTCAAAACCTTCTTGCTCGAAAACATCAGGGATGCTTTCTATATAACTCCTTAGATGTTCGTATTTGGGGTTGATCTTAATTCTTCTCATGGTTCTTTGCTATAACTTTGCCATTTACGATGTCATATAACTTGTCAAATTCCTCCTTGGTTCTCTTCCATCTGTTGTGCGTCCACAAGTAATAAGGTGGGTTTTGGCGGATGGTCTCTTCGAGCATTTGGAAGAAACGACGAGTAATCTCGTGCTCAGGGAGAGCGTTGGGCTCTCGGGTGATGAGCTTGTAGGTAGCTGTATAGTAACCTCGCTTCGGACGGCTCATCTCCACATAGAATACGGCATCGTTCATCTTTCGCATGATTCTCTCGCCACCCGTAAATACTGGGGTCTCGGGATGATTGAGGAAGGGTAGCCAAAGGTGGATGTTCTCCCATTTGGGACCTTGGTCGCTGATATAGCCGAAGATGCTGTGGATGCCCTTGCGCTTGTAATCCACTAGATAGCGAAGGATGTCTTTCTTTGGAACAGGGATGCCATTCTCCTCATGGGAACGGATGCGCTTGAAGAGTTCATCGAAAGCATGATTGTAGAGTGGGTGATAGATCAAGCCCATCTTGCGTGACTTAGGCAGTTCGATACCTACGCACGATAGCCACTCCCAGTTGCAGTAATGTCCGAGAATAGCTGCTACGTTCTGCCCCTCTTGGAAGCATTGCTCCACCTCCTCGCTATTATGGACGGTGAATCGGCGGCGTAGTTCCTGGTCGCTGATACTGAGCAACTTGACTGCCTCGAAGAAGTAATCACAGAACCAACGATAGAATTTCTTCTCGATAGTCTTGATTTCAGTAGCGCTCTTCTCTGGAAAAGAAGTGGTGAGATTCTTACGCACGATACCTCTTCTATATCTGATGACATGATACATCATCAGATATTCAAAGTCGGCGATGCAATAGAGTGCCCAAAAAGGTAGCAGCGATATTGCATAGAAGAAGGCGTAAACAATCTTGACCATTATGCATTATTAATTCTTAATTGACTTTATACTTGCTGCATGTCGTGCAACTTCTTGTAGTATCCATCCTTGGCGATCAATTCGTCATGGCTTCCACGCTCCACGATTCGACCCTCATGCAAGACGCAAATCTCGTCTGCGTGCTTGATGGTGCTCAAGCGATGGGCGACAGCCACGGTGGTACGTGTCTTCATCAACTTTTCGAGGGCGTCTTGTACTAGTCGCTCACTCTCGGTATCGAGTGCGGATGTCGCTTCGTCGAGGATGAGGATAGGAGGATTCTTCAGAATGGCACGGGCGATGCTGATACGTTGGCGCTGACCTCCAGAAAGGCGACCACCACGATCACCGATATTGGTGTCGAAGCCTTTTTCCGACTTGGTGATAAACTCGTAGGCATTGGCAATCTTGGCAGCGTTGGCAATCTCCTCGTCTGTGGCATCTGTCTTGCCAAAGCGGATGTTGTCCTTGAAGGAAGCATTGAAAAGAATAGCCTCTTGGTTGACGTTACCTATCAGTTGGCGAAGGTCGTGTACGGCGAGGTCTTTCACGTTGATTCCGTCGATGAGCACTTCACCTTCTTGTACGTCATAGTAACGAGGTATCAAATCCACCATTGTACTCTTGCCGCTACCACTCTGACCTACCAGTGCCACGGTCTTTCCCTTAGGGATAATCAGGTTGATGTCCTTGAGGACATATATGAGTTCGTCGGTCTTGTTGTCGGTATAAGCGAACGATACGTGGCGGAACTCTATCTGGTGCTCGAAACTTGCGATATGCTCAGGGTTCTCCTTGTCCTTGATCTCAATTTCGGCTTTGAGAATCTTGTCGATACGTTCCATGCTGGCAAGTCCCTTCGGGATGTTGTAGCTAGCTCTGGAAAATTCCTTCAATGGGTTGATGATGCTATAGAGCATCACCAAGTAGAAGATGATGGTAGGTCCATCGATACGCCCATAATCCAATACCAAGATGCCGCCAAACCATAAAACGATGACGATCAGGATGGTGCCGAGGAACTCACTCATCGGGTGAGCCATTTGCTGGCGGATGTTCACTCTCTTGACATTGTCACGGTATTCACTGTTCACTTGGTTGAAACGCATATTCATCTTGTCCTCAGCACAGAAAGCCTTGATGATGCGCAATCCACCTAGTGTCTCCTCTACCATGCTCATCGTGTCGCTCCAAAGGGATTGGGCACTGATACTTTGTGCTTTCAACTTTCTTCCGACAAGCCCCATGAACCAACCGAATGGTGGTACAAATAGGATGGTGAAGAGGGTGAGCTGCCAACTGATGAAGACCAGTGTGCAGAAATAGAAAAGTATTAAGACGGGATTCTTGAAGAGCATGTCGAGGGATGACATGATGCTGCTCTCCACCTCTTGCACATCACCACTCATGCGAGCAATGATGTCGCCCTTGCGCTCCTCGTTGAAGAAACCCAATGAGAGGGAAGTAATCTTCTGATAAAGTTGGTTGCGAATATCTCGTACGATGCCTGTTCTTATCGGGATGATAGTGGCTGAGGAAAGGAAATAAGCCATCGTCTTCAGGAAAGTCATGAAGGCGAGGAACAAGCCGATGACCAAGAGAGCGGCAGATGCACTATGTGCTACGATGAACTCTTGGATATAGTAATACAGATTGTTGGTGGCTACCTCCTTGATGGTGCCCCAATCGCCATTCCAAGTCATGTAGTCGTTGGCACGAATGCCACCATCCACTTGAAACAAGATTTGCAGGATTGGAATCAAGGCTGCAAACGAGAAAATGTTCAATATCGCCGAGAGGACATTGAACAAAACCGATAGTCCCAAATACTTCTTGTATGGAGGGACAAAACGTCTTAATACTTGCAAGAATTCCTTCATAGGTTGCAAAGATAGCATTTTTAAAGAAAACCGCCAAATTTTTGGCGGTTTTCTTTGTCTTATTAGCGGAAAAAGGATGATAATCCCTTTAAAAGCGTCTTATTTGATTTCTTCTCCGAAGAGGGTGGCAGAGGTGGAACCTGTGATGCGAACCTTTACAAACTCACCGATATGGTGGTTGCCCTTGTCGATGATAACAGCCTTGTTTTGCTCAGTACGACCCATCATCTGCTCACGGCTTCGCTTGCTGAAGTTCTCGATGAGGATGGTGAACTCCTTGCCCTCGTCCTTCTTGTTCTGCTCTGCGCTCACCTCGGTTTGCAACTTGATGAGTTCGTTGAGGCGTGCTATCTTCACGTCTTCTGGCACATTGTCTGGCAAGTGCTTGGCTGCGTATGTGCCAGGACGCTCTGAGTACTTGAACATGAAGGCGCTGTCGAACCCTACTTCCTTTACCAAAGAGAGGGTCTGCTGATGGTCTTCCTCATCTTCGTTGTGATAACCTACGAAGATGTCGGTGGTGATGCCGCAACCAGGGATGATGCGCTTGATGGCATCAATCTTCTCCAAATATTCCTCACGGGTATATTTGCGGTTCATCAGCTTCAATATCTTGTTGCTTCCGCTTTGTGCTGGGAAGTGGATGTGCTTGCAGAGGTTTGGCTCATCGGCGATGGCGGGGGCAACAACTTCTGCCACTAT
>OBCH01000292.1_pt1 | contig 11541 bp, 6 predicted proteins | sample 1495941 | NCBI WGS metagenome assembly OBCH01 (sample SAMN03418276, study PRJEB22391) | human gut metagenome | biome: human-gut; feature: organic feature; material: feces | host: Homo sapiens | place: Tanzania | collected 2013-01
TCATCGACTACCATTTTTGTTGCATTGTTACATCTGTAACACTCTTAGAAACAATAGTGTTAAAGATTCAGTTTCTTTTTATAGCATTACTTGATGTTATACACCTGATACTTGCCACCCTTCACAGTAACCTTGTTGTAAGGCTTGGTAGGGAACACGAGATTGGTCATTGCCATCTTGCCTTCTGCATCGAAAACCTCAATGCTGCTCTTGTCGATGAAGATGCGGAGCTGGCTGATCTTGCCGTAAGTTGGAGCCTTTGTAGTAGCAGCAAAGTCATTGCTGAAATCCATCTTACCGCTCTTGGTTCTATCCATAGAGAAGGTTTCAGCCTTGGCATCGTAACACATAACCACCTTCTCGCCCTTGTCGTTGCTCAAGGTGATGGTGGAATTTCCCTTCAGATTCACAACCATCTCGCAAGATTCAGAGAGAGACTTGGTTGCCTTCTTGCTTCTTGCCGCTGTCATTTCAGGAGATGGAACCACGCTGCAATAAGTTTCACCCTTATACTCGAAGAGACCTAAGTCGCGAGGAATGGAGTTGCCCGAACGATACTGCAGGGTTGGAACCTGGTTGGCATACTGCCAGTTGCTCATCCAGGCGATAGCCACGCGACGCCCCTCAGGAGCATTGTCGAAAGTAACAGTGGCGTAATGGTCCTTACCGTAATCCATCCACTTGGTAACCTCCGGTTTACTTTCGCAAGTGAACTTATGTCCGTCGAAATCACCAATGAAATACTGGGTAGCAGAACCGCCGAACGGACCACCAGGGTTGATGTTGCAGATAAGCATCCACTTCTCCTTGTTAGTGCCACGAACCTTCATCTTCATCAAGTCTGGACACTCCCAGACTCCACCATGATTTCCGTATGTCTCACCAAAAGAGCTTTCAAGTTTCCAATCCTTCAGGTTATCGGAAGAATAGATTTCCATGTGCTGACCAGCAGCCAAAATCATATTCCACTTCTTGATGTCTTCATTCCAGAACATGTGAGGATCACGGAAGTCAGGCACATTGCTGGTGATAACCGGGTTGCCCTCATATTTGGTGAAAGTCTTGCCATTATCGGTACTGTAAACCATACTCTGAGTCTGGCTTTCACCAGCCGAAGTATAAAGTGCGATGACAGCACCCTTGCCGAAGCCGGAAGTATTCTCCTTATCAACCACAGCCGAGCCGCTGAAGACTGTACCCAAAGCATCTGGCTGAACAGGATCACCCTGGAACTTCCAGTGCACCAGGTCGGTGGAAGTAGAATGTCCCCAGGTCATATTCTCCCACTGCGATCCGTATGGGTTGTGCTGGAAATAGAGATTCCATACACCATCCTTATAGAACATACCGTTAGGGTCGTTCATCCAACCGTAGGCAGGGGTATGGTGATAGACTGGGCGATACTGCTCACGATTCTTCATATCGAAGGTATCGGAGAAACTCATATTCTTCCAACATGAGAAAGTCGATATACCTCCGTCAGTACGATAAGTGCCGTTGACATGCACATCGAGCATCAAGCCTTTCTCGTCATCGAACTCCTGCAAGCAGAGTGGCACATAATAGTCGATGTGATTGTTTGCCAAGCGCACGTTGAGGGTCTTCAACTGCCTGCTACCACCTATTACTTTGATATTACTCACCTCCGCACTCTCCTGGACAGGGAGCAAGAGATACTTCTTGCTTTGATTGTCGCTGTTGATGCGATAGAGACTATGATTATTGCTCAAGAACTGCACCTCTTGCGCCTGAATGGTCATGGTGCAACCGAGAGCAATGAGAGCCGTAACTAATTTCTTTTTCATAAATGAGAATTTTTAATCTTGTTTTACACCTTAATTATATATAGTTATCCTGAAACAATCGCATTCACCTCGTCAGTAACGACACCAATATATTTAACTATTGTGCGTTAGACATCATGCAAACCGCACAGAGCGTTGAGTTCACAAGGAAAGGTTTGCCACGTTTGAAGTGGCAAACCTCCCTTTTATAGACTCATTTATTCATCTTAATCCCACAAACCCTTCTTGGTTTGTTTAGAACGGAATGTATTATCTTCGAAAAGATCGTTAGGATCATCTTCTACACCAATGGATATTCTTTGGCCTGATCCTGCCATAATAACTGGCGATTCTATGCGATGAGTCTCTATGACAGGTGTTACATAAATAGCCTTTTTCATATTGTAACTACTTTTTAAGTTGAACTAATTATTTAACAATCACTTTCTTGTTATTAACGATGTAAACACCATTTGCAAGGTGCAAGTCGTTCAAAGACTTTGCTGTAGCAATCAAGCGACCCTGAAGGTTATAGACCTTTACAGTCTCATTACCATTTGCGATAGTAGCAGCATTGATGCCAGTGGTCTCACCGCCAATAGCAAGGAGAATAGGCTTTGCCTCTTGTGCTTCGGTCAATGTCAAGTAAGCAGAGAAGGCATTAATCTTCGCAGTTTCACCACCCTTTTGGAATAAGCCATCAGCATTCAAACCATATTTGCCTTCTGCAGAACCTGGAGTATAAGTACCAGTGAAAGGATTGCCCATCTCTGAAGGAGTATTGACTACGCCCTTATTTGTGAAAGTAAGAGTTTCTTTTGCATTTGCTCCATCAAACTGAGCAATAAAAGGTATATTGGCATCAACATGAGATTTCTTATCGAAATTGATGATGGTGCTGCCATTCTTTTCTTCATTTCCTGTATATGTGGCTATGGCTTGCGCGCCTAAATCTTCCATTGAAACATAGAAAGGCAAGCAAAGGGTGTTATTGCCTGCATATACTTGACGAGTGATAGATACGTTTGCAGCATTGAAGTCTTCTGGAGTAGCGAAAGGCTGGGTGTTGGTAAGAACCAATTTAGCACAATTGCCATTGGCTACTATGTTATCTGCATCGTATGCCTCATCAGCAAAAATAAGAACATTTGAGTGGTCACCACGCATAGCGTTGGCATCCACATTCTTGGTTGTAGTGCCACGCATATCAATTGAAGTAATGCCGTCTTTGAGCTTGCCAGCCAATGTTGCGAAGTCGTTGTATTCTACTTTCAGCCAATCGCCATCAGCATTCTGGCATTCGCCTTTCAACCATGCACCTGTAAGTTTGATGTTGCCAGAAAGACTACCATCGCTAATACTTCCAAGTAAAGCGTCACCTACCTTTGGAGCATCCTCTATCTGGATGTTATCGATATAAACTACTTGCTCACCATCAACGTTATCTGTTGTTGGGTATATGGTAATCTCTGTAGGAGTTCCTTCTACTTCGTTGGTAGAAAAATCGAAGTAGAGTTTGCGCCATTCACCAGCTCCATCATACCAAGCAACGACCTTCTTCATGACATCATTGCACTTGATTTCCACTCGGACATTGCTGTTTACGTCCTTTTTAATCATTAAAGAGAGACGCTTGCTGTCAAAAGCATCGCATGTGATACCTTTAGCTGCAGAACCTTTATCCCATTCATTGCCTGTAATGGTAAACTTGAGACATTTATCAGAAGTATTGATACCATCCTTAGATGGGTTTTCTACAACTTCTTGGTTACAGCGATCCCAAAAGTCACCTTTCGAATTGAGTTCGTAATTCTCACCATTCCAAAGAACAGTCTGTGCAAACATGGTGGCTGATGCCATCAAAGCAAAACTAAATGTAAAAATCTTCTTCATTTTATTCTGGGTTTAATTTTATATGAATATGTATTATTAGACTAAACAGAGCCTATGCCTATAAGCAAAACATAGGCTCTGTGATATGCAGGAGATTAGTACTGACTAATCTTCAAATTGCTAACCGTGATGTTGCCACCATAGTTATTGATACTCCAACAGTTCTTCTGAATACCATAGATGCGGTTGGTATAGCAAACGGCATCGTTGATATACATCACACAGATACTATTGTCGGTATAGATGGTGATGTTATACACGTTGTCACTTGGACGAGCAAAGTTGTATCCATCAATGCCATCAATGAATCCCTTTCCGCCATCGCCTTCTTCCTCAAAGTTAACCTTGCGACGAGTATCGTTCTCAGGGTTGACAACCATCGTATAGTATTTTTCGAATGTCGTAGCATCATCCGCATTGCTCTTTGTTCCACGAGCCAAAGAAATACCAAATTTATCCCATTCGTTGGAAGTTGTGACTGTGAAGCTAATCTTGTTGTGATAGCCAAGGCGACTCATGAGCATGTAAGCATTGTCACCCGACAAGGTATAAGTGCCGTCAGAAGCAGTCATGCCTTTTTGTTCCTTGACCTCAACCTCACACTCCTTGTTATATTTATTACTGATAGCTTCCACCTCACCGAGGGTCAGCGTACCATCCTCATGCTGAATCAACTTATGAGCCACAAGATTACCAGCCCATTCTGGTTCAGCAGGAGATGCACCTACTTCGGTGTTGTCCTTACCCTTGCGAGTAGGACACCATCCCCAGATATAGCGGTTGGTACCATCGCTTGCTGTCTTGCCTGCATAGAAGCCACGGCTATCCAAGAAGCCTTCATGGTCATCAGGCCAAATACCAGCGTCGTTGGCAGTACAAGCCTTCAACTCGTCGAGAGTTCTGCCCTTGAAGTACTGAACCTTGCGCATAAAAGAACTCTTGTCGCTATAGACGAGATACCACCAATTGCCCATCTTGAAGACATCAGGGCACTCATAGAAGCGATCCCACATCATGTTCATGAATACACCATTGTCTTTCCAAGACTTCAAGTCATCAGAAATGAAGTCAGCAATAGTACCCTTACCATTCTTAGTAGTGGCAACCAACATGTGATACTTGCCATCATCACCTTTGAAGAGGAATGGGTCACGGAAGTCATTCTTGCTATAACCGTAGTCATCACCTTTCAAGATGAAAGACTTACACTTTGTCCAAGTTTTGAAATCGGAAGAAGTGGCGTACATGATGGCTTGCCCATTATCAGAAGCAGTTGGATTATACTTGTTTCCTGTGTAGAAAGTATAGTAGAGCTTGCTGCTTTCATCGTATATAGTAGAACCCGTACCGATTGCCGCATCCTGTTCATTGATGTTACCACAAGATACCAACTCGCCAAGCGACTCATAGTTGGCAGCATCCTTAGTGCTTACCGCCCAGATTGGGTGGTAAGTTCCACTTGGATTAGGACGGAAATCTTGCAAGTACATAATCTTGAAGTCGCCTGCCACAGGGTCATAAAAAGGCATAGGGTCACCCACATAACCAACAGCTGGCTTGTAATAAGTGCCTTGTGCAGTCTCGTCGGTAGAACTGAAGTAAGAGGTCGAAGACCAATCTTTTTGCTCTAATACAGCATCGTCGTCACTACATGAAGCGAGAGGCAAGGCGAGGCATGAAGCCAATATGATAGAACTTATCATTGTTTTCATTTTGATTCCATTTTATTTGTTCATAAGATATTTAAAAGCATTAGCCGTCATAATGGCGATGTTCTTGTGGAACTTCTCTGTATAGTTTTCGTTTACGCTATACCAGTCGTAGCAACCAGAACCGATACAAAGCGTCTTACCGGATGTTCCTTCAGCAGGGAACTCCCATACTACGATTGCACCATCACCGCCATAACCAAGGTCGATACCACCTGTTGCTTCTCTCCAAGCAGCGTAGTCTGCATAACCACCCCAGTCTGAGCCAATATGCCATTGTGCTGTAGAGTTGGTGATACGGTAATCCGTGTCTGTAGTATAGACACTGTTGCCATCGTCACCCTTCACTAAGTTCTGATAGAGAGCATGATCCGTATGACCTGTCATCTTGAAGTCCCAAGGACCGCCACAGGTTTCTGCGTCAGCTTCCACCTGACCCCAGCAGTTGTTAGGAACACCGCCATTCTTAGCTATACCAAGCTCACCAGGCATATTGGTTGCATAGCGTGTGAAGAGGAATGAGCCACCATTCTTATAGAAATCCTTCAACTGTGGAATAGCCTCCAAAGCCTCAGGTGCAGCCTTCTCGAAGTTGCTCTTACCATCTACACCACCATCCTTATGGAAGTGCCACCAGATGACCTTGCAGTCGCTCAAGTCGATACTACCGTTCTTGATGTCGGTGAAGGAAGCGTAGAGTGAGTTTGGGACGTTCTGCAACATCCAGTTGCAAGCAGTCTTTTCCTCGATATTCAACTCATCCATGCTCTGTGCAAGACCTACATAGAGAGCCTGTGGCTTGTCGATTTGCTTGACGGTCACGGTGTAAGTGTTGCTTGCCGTGTTGTTGTTTACCGTGTAGATCACAGGATTGGTGAAGTCTGTAGCAATGCCGGAAGCAGGAGAGATGGTTGCATTCTCGCTGTAGGCGATGGTCGGAGTCAAGTTCTTGATGTCCAAAGAGGCAGGAATATAGACCATGATGGTCTTGGTGTCCTCATTGATGGTACCTACGTAGGTGTCGTTGAGCTTGAAAGAGGTAATCTTCGCCTCGTCTCTCTGAGCCTTGATGGTCCAGTCGAGATATACATCACCATTGGTGACATGTACAGCTTGTGGGGCAGACATGTTGAGCTGGTCGTTTACATTAACGTTACTCTTTGCACCATCGCTGAGGCTTAACTTGGTGACACTCATCTGAGAGAAATCGTAGGTCTCAGGCACTCGCACGATAATCGTGCGAGTAGTCTTATCGATGGAACCATCGTAGTTGTCGAGAGCCAATTCCGTAATGGAGCAGCTTCCGCTCAGATTCAAATCTGAAACATTATCATCACTGCAAGCAGTGAGGGCCAAGATGGCCATGAGCATAAATAAAATCTTTTTCATATTACCATTCTCCTATGTTCTGGGTGTAATGTCCGTTAGATGCTGCCACCTGTGAGTAAGGTATTGGCAAATATTCATTCTTGTTTTTGGTGAAGTGAGCTGCGCCATAGATGGAACAGTTGTCACTCTCGCCTGCAAAGTACTTGTTGAGTACGGTGTCAGCCTCTCCCCATCTTACGAGGTCGAAGAAACGCTCGCTCTCCATACCCATCTCCAATCGGCGCTCCATCTTGACAATCTTCAAGACTTCTTCTTTAGAGAAAGAGCCATCGTAAGTAGAGATGTTGAACTTCACGCCGTAGTCGCTTGGGTAGTTGGCAATCATGCCTGTGCTCTGCTTAGCACGCTTGCGGATCTCATTGACCAAGGTGATAGCCTTGCTTGACTCGCCCAACTGGGCGTAAGCCTCGGCACGCTCCAGTATTACGTCTGCATAGCGGAAGACGATGCGGTTCATGGAAGTTCCCCACCAAGAACCCTTGATCAGGTAACCACTCTCCGGGTCAACGTTCTGCTTCAAGGTGACGTAATAACCATAGAGACCATTGGAACGACTCCAAGTGGAACTCTCATCCATAATAAAGTTCTTGTTGAATTCGTATGGTAAACCAGGAATGCCTACTGTCAGGAAGAGGCGAGGGTCTGCATAGTCCTCACTCTTGTCATAGTCCTTATTATTAAAGGTATCAAAGAGAGGATGACCGTCAGCATCGGTACGGAAGGCATTAACCAAGTTCTGGCTTGGCTTATAGAAGTCACAGCCACCATCGGTGACACCTGGGATATTTGGCACAATCAGACCGTAGCTCCAGTTCAAGTTACCATACCTGGTACCGTCGTTCATGGAGTACTGCATTGCCCAGATGCTCTCCTTGCCATTCTCATACTGTGGCTCTGGACGGAAGTTATTGTGGAAGTCACCTTCCAAGCCGAAACCACCAGCAGTATAGATAGAAGGGTCGCTATATTCGATAACCTTGTTGAGATCTTCTTGGTTGATGCTTGTCACCTCATTCTTTGTTGGATCATCCTGACGATAAGCCTTGTAGAGATACAACTTGGTCAAGAAGGCAGCTGCGGCAGCCTTGGTAGGACGGCCCTTGTCGCTCTGTGTAACAGGGAGTACATCATAGGCAGCCTTCACATCGTTGATAATCTGCTGCCATCCTTCATCATTAGAGAACTCCGTGTTGGAAAGATTGTTGTACTCCTCCTGACTGAGGTTGGCATTCATGATGAAAGGAATGTTCTTGTAGAGACGCTTCAAGAGGAAGTGAGCATAACCACGGAGGAACTTCATCTCGCCTAAGCGTTGTGCCTTCAACTGGTAGCTGTCGTCAGTCTGCTCAAGCAGAGCGATGGCTGAGTTGACACGAGAGATACAGTTATAGAGACGCACCCACATATCGTTGATATTCCAGTTGGTGGTCAACACACCCTGCTCAATCTCCAACTGGTGAAACACGTCACCATCGCTGGTACCGTTGCCACCTTTGTAGGCATCGTCGCTGCGCACGTCAAAATTCCACATGGAGAATGAAGAGTTAATGTCTTCGGCAGTGGTAAAAATAGCATAAGCCGAGATAACGAGGTTATCCACATTGCTTGGGTCCTTCACCTGATCGTTGTCCAAGACGCCTTGAGGCTTCTGCTCCTCCAAGAAGTCGGAGCAACTTGTCGTACCAGCGAGGGCTAGAACCATGAGGGCTGAATATAATATCTTTTTCATTTTGATGATTCTTTTAGAATGTTACGTTAAGACCGAATGTGATATTGAGAGGTATAGGGTACCCATAGTTTGGATTCTCTGGATCTACACCTGTGAAGCTACTGCTCTTGATAGTGAACAAGTTCTGTGCACTGACATACATGCGCAAGCGTTGCATGGCGAGCTTGGATGCGATAGTCTGCGGGAAGTTGTAGCCAAACTGGATGGTGCGCAGCTTCAAATAGCTTCCGTTCTCAACCCAATAAGAAGACACACGCTTCTCATTGTTGTTGTCAGAGAGAGACAGGGCTGGGACGTTGCTGTCAGGATTGGTTGCACTCCAAGCATCGAGCAAACGCTTACCCTTGTTCAAGAAGCCGATATTAAGACCTGCCCAAATATCAGTCTCCTTCTTCAAGTCAGAGATGATGTCAACACCCTGTACGCCCTGGAAGAACGCAGTGAAGTCGAAGTTCTTGTACTCCAAGTAGATGTTGAAACCGTATGTGAAGTCTGGAACTGGGTTATAAATCCAAGTTTGGTCAGCCTCTGTGATTTTGCCGTCGCCAGTTAAGTCCTTCCAACGGATACGACCGAGACCTGCGCCTTCCTGTGTGGCGTGGTTGTCAATTTCTTCCTGGCTCTTAAAGATACCGTCTGCTACATATCCAACCTGGGCACCCATAGGATGTCCGATGACGCTCTTTACACCGTTACCACCGAATGTACCATTGGCTGCAACAGTAGTTGGCAATGCAGTAATCTTGTTGCGATAAGAAGAGATGTTGGCTGTGACGTCATATTTCAAGCCAAAGTGTGTCTGGTTGCGGTAACCGATGTTGAACTCGAAACCACGGTTTTCCATCTCACCTGCGTTAATCCACTGGGAACTACCTTCACCCATTACGGCAATACCAGGCATATTGACGAGGATATCCTTTGTCTTCTTGAAGTACCAGTCAAAGTTACCATACAAAGTATTGCGGAAGAAAGCGAAGTCGAAACCAAGGTCGGTCTGTGTGGTCGTCTCCCACTTGATATTGTCGTTACCTATTTGATTACGCTTGAAACCAGAAGCCAAGGTGCTACCACCATTGGTACCCGCGATGTCATAAGAAGTACCGTAGCTCTGCCCACCATTCTCGTTGACACCATAGTTGCTCACATAGAGAGTGTAACGAGCGAGGTTGTCGATTTCCTGGTTACCAGTCTGTCCCCAAGAAGCACGAATCTTCAAGTCGTCAATCCAAGAAGCCTTCTTTAAGAAGCTCTCCTGGTTGATACGCCAACCTGCAGATACGGATGGGAATGTAGCGTAGCGGTTGTTCTTACCGAAACGAGAGCTACCATCACGACGGATAGTGAAAGATGCCATGTACTTGTCGGCATAGTTGTAGTTGGCCTTACCGAAGAAAGATACGAGGGAGTAACCAGAGCCACCACCATATGCCTGTGGATTGGTAGTACCTGCATCTGGCCACATATAGTCAGGGTTCAAGATAGAGAAGCCTTCCTTGTAACCAGAGAAGTAGATGTCGTCTTGTCGGTTCAACTCCATACCAGCCATCAAGTCGATACGGTTCTTGCCCAATTGCATATTATATGTAGCAACGGCATTCCACATCCACTTGGTCCAATGTTCCTGCTTTGCCTCAACTCCATTTTTATTATTGGCAACGTTGCCTTCTGTCACAGGATAGGTGAAGAAGCGCTGTTGCTTCTGTGAATAGTCAAGACCAAAGGTGGTACGGATGTTGAAGTCCTTGAAAGGATTGAGGTTCAAGTAAGCATCACCAAACATACGCCAGTAAGTATAGCGGTTGTCCTTGTTACGCTCCAATACAGCCACAGGATTGTAACGGTCAGGATAGCCGCCTACAGGACCAGCATAGTTACCATCCTCTGTATAGATAGGAAGAGAAGGGTTGAACTGCAATACATTCTGTAGAAAACCACCTGGAGCTTGCACCTCAGAAGTGCGATTCAAGGTAAAGTGCTCGCCTACGGTCAGCATTTTGTTCTTCAAGAGTTTATACTCTGTGTTCATACGAGCAGAGAAGCGATTGAAGTCAGAAGTCTTGATGATACCGAGGTTCTTGTAATAGCCTAAAGAGAAGAAACTGCTTCCCTTGTCAGAACCATTGCTTACAGAAACATTATATTGCTGGATGACACCTGTGCGAGTGGTTTCATCAAACCAGTCGGTATCGGCAGCAGGAGTGGTGCCTGCGTCATCCAAGTATTTCTTCATGGAGACACCATTGAGCACAGGAGTACCCTGGGCGTTGTATCCCCAATCATAACGATAGCCAAGACCGTTGGTGTTAGGGTCCATACCGTCATTGACGTATGCCTGCCACATCACCTGTCCATATTCCTTTGCATTCAAGACCTTCATCTTGTGTGCATAGGTGGAAACTGCGATAGAACCATCGAAGTCAACCTTAATCTTTCCCTCCTTACCTTTCTTGGTAGTGATGATGATAACACCATTGGCGGCACGGCTACCATAGATAGAGGCAGAGGCAGCATCCTTCAATACCTGGATGCTCTCGATGTCGTTACCATTTAGTTCGTGCATACCAGCTTTTGTTGGAATACCATCGACGATGTAAAGAGGGTCGTTGTTATTTAATGTTCCAATACCACGAATGCGAACGGTAGCAGTACCAGATGGTGAGCCATCAGCAGAGATGTTCATACCAGGAACACGTCCTTGGAGAGCTTTGATAGGGTTGTTTTCATTCTGTTTTGCGATGTCATCCACGCTTACCACAGATATAGCACCAGTCAAGTCTGCCTTACGCTGAGTAGTATAACCTGTGACAACGACCTCATTCAAATCGTTGGCTGCTTCTTGGAGTACAACATTCATACCATCAGCAGCTTTAACCTCTTGAGTTTGGTAACCAATATAAGAGATGACAAGGGTAGCCCCAGGCGTACACTCCACATGGAATTTACCATCAAAGTCTGTTACCGTACCTGTCTTGGTGCCTTTCACCATGACAGACGCGCCGATGACCGTCTCTCCTGTAGCATCCTTAATGACACCACT
>OBCH01000297.1_pt1 | contig 11421 bp, 9 predicted proteins | sample 1495941 | NCBI WGS metagenome assembly OBCH01 (sample SAMN03418276, study PRJEB22391) | human gut metagenome | biome: human-gut; feature: organic feature; material: feces | host: Homo sapiens | place: Tanzania | collected 2013-01
AAAGCCAAGTAAGCATAACATTCGTATGCCAACTTTTCATCTGCATCTTTTGCTTCTTTAATCATCCAATCGATTACCTCGGATGACGTATTTAACAATATTGTTCTCTTCTCCTTATCATCATCTAACTTGCCACAAGCCTTCAACATATTGAAAACTTCATACTTTGCATAATCCAAGAAACAATCATGCTTAGCTTTCAAAGCTGATATAGAGGGTAATATATTAGAAAAGTCGATATTATCATATCTGACATATCCATCAACCCCTAATACTGCATATTTCGAAGCTTCGTATCCTTCTGGAGAAATCAACTTTAACGCACTTGGTGGAGTGAAGTAATCGAATATACGAAATTTTCCACTTTTCTGCCGGCAAGCTATGAGCAAGAACATCAGATTGCCAACTTTGATATTATGCAATTTGCTTTCTTTTACATTCAAGGTCAACTCTTTCTCATCAAGTATTCCTGCCATCAAGATATTCAATGTTTCCCAATCAGCTTTTTGCATAGTTGACAAATCCAAGCCCTTGATAACATGTAGTCGTTCTAGCAAGATTTCAACTCTTTGCAATCTAACATATTCACCTTTCAGCAGATTATAAAGTTTTTGGGATTCATCATCCGAAGGAATGTCCACTTGGAAGTCACCGATGTTAAAAGACCTGTTTCCTATGGCAGCTAAAACAAACCGAATATCTTGCGTCATTGCCTTCAATTCTGTAGCCTCCAACTTGATATTGACACTCATTTCAATCGGATTTTGACTGTCAAACGCAACTTTCAAACAATGCCCAATCCCAAGTATTACCTTATTTTTCTCAAATGTCTTTTCAAAAGAGTTGTAGAAGACTGTCCCATTGACAGATACCGCTTGCTTGACATTCTGAATCAATTTCAGAAAGCAACGACCTTCTTGAATAGGAATATCTGAAGCATTTGCATCCATGGGCTTCACATATAAACAAATTGCCTTTCTAGTGATGAAACTCTCCAAAGACTCCTTACTAGCATCAAATCCAGACAAGGAAAATCTAAACGTATCGTAATTACCATCTACAAGATCTTTCAATGACAACGTTTTTATAGGACTACCAGTTTGCTTCTTCATATCACGATAAAAGTCAACTAAGCTATGATAAACATCATCATCACTACCCTCCAAAGGTTTCATCTTGACATTTATGCTTTTATTCTGTTCCTTTCCTTTCAAAATGTTTTGAAGTTCTATAGGAGTCAGCATTCGATAGAATATTTTGCATTCTTGCTGGTCATTGATTAGCACAACAAAATAAACACATCCTCCCTCTCTTATGTAATTCCACAAATCAGAAGTCTTCACGGGATATGACAGAGATTCAACGAACTCACCTTGCTTTCCTTTTACCTGAACTGGTATGCGCCCTATCAACGTCTCCTTCTTCATTGAGTCGTCTAGATACAAATAGAGGAAACCATCCCATGATGGTTCCTTATCTCCTCGAGAAATCGTAGAATCTATCCGCTCAATCTTGGCGAAATAATCTTCTACTGCATTGACAGCACGTTTCTCTATACTGTTTGAATTCATCATTTTCATTACTCCTTTTATCTCCTTGCCATTTCCTAACAAGTCTCAAATCTGCGCACTATTATCCCCTTGATTTGTCTGTATTGGGTCTTTTATTAATTCAACTTTATACCTAATAGCAAGACCTGTTGTATATAAACGATTAAGCCATAGAACATAATTGTCTATATCATTATTAACGACATCCTTATATTCCAAAGGTTTTTCCAATAGCTGAGTATTTTGCATTCCTATATACATCACCCTCTGAAGAGTATCAAGTTTTGATTTTTCATCCTCATTCTGTGCCTTGCTAAACATATATTTATAGCCATCAATATTGATTGCCACATTATGAGCCTTTGTCAATAGTTCCGCGCTTAACAATTGTAGGTCATCCACAAGATTAGTCATACTCTTATCCCCTTTTAAGACATCACTATATGCCGCAATACAGACCGTAGATTCTTGCCGTGCAAGTAAAGCCGTCTTAGCAATTTCGTCAACAAGCTCATACACTCTCTTTGAGTCTTGATTATTATGACCATAAACATACAGTCTATTTATACAATTAGTAATAGTTTCTGCATAGAACAATATATTCAAAAAACGTTTCTCTCTTTCTTTGATAAATTCATGATTTCGTTGAACTTCAAAGGATATTTCATTCTTTACGCTCTCTATTTTAGATGTAATGTCTTCTATATCTTCTTTTGTTGCTAGATTTTTTCCCTTTTCCGATTCATAGCATTTGTCTTTTTCAAACTGAAGCTCAACAAAATGCTTAATATAATTACGGACATAGAGCAGGCAAAAAGCCAAGCATATATCAAAAAATATCAATATTAATGTTTCCATAACTTAGCAATGTATATCAAATTTTCAAGTTTTTCTACATTCTATGAAATATATCCTCTACTTGCTGCACTATATTCTCCCATTTCAACTTTTCAGGAACAAAGCCTCTAGAACATTTACCACCAGCAACCTTCATGATGGCTCCTGCCAAACTATCCTTGTCTCCATAATCGACTAAATAGCCATTTTTTCCTTCCTTAATAAATTCTGGGAATGCGCCAACCTTGGTAGCAATCACTGGCGTACCATATACCATGGCAGTTTGCGGTATTCCACTTTGAGACGCCGACACATAAGGACAAACCACACACGTAGCATAGCGTATCAGATTAGCAAATTCGTTGCCCCCCAAAAATCTATTGATCACGACAAATCGGCTATCATTATTCATTTTGTCCAAAATGTCATCTTTGCCAAAGCCAGCAACAACTATTTTAAAGTGCGGATTTGTTATCTTTTCATTAGTCGTATCATAAAGGAACGAAAGTCCTTTATATGGCGAGATAATTCCAATATATAGGACATAAGGTTCTTTTATAATAGGTTCCTTCGTATCAAACAAGCCAAATGTTTCAAAAGGTCCGAAATAAGTCACATTAAATTTATCCTGTCCTGTCATCTTCTGCAACAAGTTCTTTGTATGCTGCGAATATACAACAATCGGATATTTTAAATGAAGAGTATTTTGGACAACTTTTTTAAGTTTTGGGGATTCTAAATGATTTTCGACAATCTCATGGTATGCGACCACTACATTTTTGAAACCAGCCTTTTTAAGATATGAACACATCAATGCATCTAAATCCTCATGTACAATTATATATATATAGTCATAATTTCCACTTCTGAGCATCGTTGCTATTCTCCTGCAAACTAGGATATTTCTTAATACAGATATATACCCTACCAGCAACTTTTTATATTTCACTAGATGAAAAGGAACCAAATATATGTGTGAAGTTGGATTTAAATAAGAAAAAATACGATTAGTTCTGCTAACTTCGCTAATATCGTAATCTTTAATAGCCTTACCAAAGCTCAAATCTTCTGTTCCTCTACCACCTTTTTTAGCAAAAAGGAACAAATCTGTATCGTATCCTTTATCGGAAAGATGTTTCATTAAAGGAAAAGTTGCTCCCGTAAAATATGTCGAAATAAATGCTATTTTCATTATTGACTTCTTTAAGTTTTTTGCAAAAAGATTTCTATTGTTTCATTAGAAATTTCACGAATTCAAAATCATCAAAGTACTTTCGTCCAAAATATTGACCTTTTTTAAATTCCATGATATTGCCTAGTTGTATCTCGTCTTCAAATCCTCGTATATAGCACGTATTGGGAATACCAGAAACAGGACAATGAACCAATGATGCTGTAGGATAAGGCAACTTAGAAAAGTTCTCCAAATCATCAAAAGTACAGCCGTCACGTTCTGACAAGATACATCGAACATTGTCATAATTGATGCGATTTGTACGTTCTTCCCATTTTTGTCTTGCATCCTCCTCCGAAGTATAATGCAGAAAATAAATGATAATATCATCCAAACAAGCCACAGGATATTTTTCTGAAGCTGAAAGATATAAAGAACAATCCAAAAATTCTAATTTGCATTGTGAATAATGCTTTAAGTTTGAACAATACTTGATAAAATCTTTAGGTTTCATCCAAAGATTAACAGTAGGAGACATAAATTTTAAACCGAGTTCATGAAAGATTACCCCCCCCAATACAATTATTACAAAGCAAAGTAACATTGGCTGCTCCCTTGTACAAATGTTTATTTCTAGGAATAATCACATGGTTTCTAAACCAAGGATTCAACTCTACAAACAACTTATTTTTTATTCTCTGAATGAAATTCATAGTTTACCTCCTTTCAGATAGATTTTCATCAATAGATTTATGAACTTTAAACGGATGAAAGAAGCCTTCATGCTAAAAATCATAGTCAACAAGACTCGGTTCAAATGTGTATCTTTATTTCTCAGGCAATCTATCATATACCTGCGGTCATTTTCAAATTGATAATATCTGGAATCAATTGCTCCCAACAAAATACAAAATACAAGACGTTTTTGTGCATTTCTCTCAAAGGAATCAATATGCGAACAGAAATCCTCTATCATCGTATGAAATGCTAAAGTTTCCTTCTCTATATTGACTTTATTGGTTATAGAACCTGGGGTTGAGCGATAAAAGTAGGTCTTTTGTTTACAAAAACATATTCTTTCCACGACCTTTGCCAAGAAAAAGCTCCAATAAAGATCCTCATGAATAATGCCTTCTTTGAACCATAAATTATTTTCTACAACCAATTGTCTCCTAACCAAACGATTCTGTGCCATCACAGGATTGACATCATAATTTAGCAAAGTTCTTTTGATAAAAGATTTATCATCAGAAAACTCCGGCAACGGACTGTCTTCAAAACGCTTCATACTTGCCAAATCTGATTCATAAGAACCTTGAACCATATCTGCTTGGTATGCCTCTGCCAATGCAAATAACTCATCCAGGCAATAAGGTTTTATCATATCGTCACTATCAAGGAAAAACAAATAATTGCCCCTGGCATTTTTAATCCCAGTATTACGAGCTGCAGAAAGTCCCTTGTTTTCGGGATGATGCAACAAGGCAAATGAAATATCACCCTCGTAGGCAGAAATAAATTGCTCTGCAACCTTTACACTGTTATCAGTTCCACAATCATCCACCAAGATGCACTCAACATCCTTTGTTTTGGTTTGTACAGCCACTGACTGCAGACATTCTAGTATATAGTTCTCTACGTTGTAAATAGGAACGATGACACTGATATCCATACCTATACATTTATTAATGTCCAATTCTTCTGAAACAAGGCTGACTTAAACTCGTCATTGTACCAGCGAATAGGAGCAACGACTATCTTCTTAGGAGAATCACTCACATACTGTGCCCACCAATGGAAAGTACTGTTGGAGATGATAAAGTGCTTGCATGATGACATCAATCGCATTGTCTCCCATACAGGATCCACCCCAGACTCATAGTAGCATTGACAGCCTTCTATTTTGATATTTTCCTTCACCCAGTTAATGTCATTGGAAAAGAAAATAAAAACTGGATTTTCAACCTTGCTCTTTATGACCTCTATCGCTTTCTCGTAATATTTCTTGTCACAAACGAAATATGTACCTCGGACACGTGTATCATCCACGAAATCACCTCTTCTTACACTGATGGCTACAGAATTGGTATTTTTTATCACCTTCATCAATTCTGCATTTACCTCATTCAATGGAAATTTCGGTTGGAATTCTTCCTTCATTGCCTCACCTATTCCATCAAAGTAATGCTCACACTCAAAAGCACCGTTCACGATAAGATTCTTTACCCACCACGGCTTTTTCAAAGGAAATTTCGCATAACCCAGATTCAAGAAGTACAGTCCGAAGAACTTCATGATAGGCATCCACTTTCTTTCATACTTATCTTTTTTCAAAAAAGAACCATTGCGAGGATAAAAACGATTGAACAACTTCCATATAGCATATTGCTGTATGGAGTAGTTGACAACATCCTGATGCTCTGTTCCGATAGTCTTGAACCATTTCAAGGAGTTTTCTTGCCCATCACCCTCTTTTTGATGCTGCCGATAGATTGCATCAAAATTATAGATAATGGTTTCATTTGGGTTATGCTTCTGTAACTGACGAGCAAAAGCGTATCGGAAAAACTGGTTGCCCAGTCTTCCATCCATATAAACATATATCATAGTTGAAATACATTAGGATTAATAAAATTTTGGACTCTTAACATGACCATAAGCTTTCACTATTCGTTCATCTATTTCAGCACCAATCCATACTATTTTACAATCTTTGTCCATTGATGAAACTGCACTGGAACAAACCGTAATTGCTATATTAAACTTTATACCCATGGCACTCAGCAATTGTTGTGGTGCTTTAGTCTGCAAAGTTGTAATACCTGGAAAATATTTTGTATAATCAAACTTATCGCGAGGATGAAGTTTAACCAAAATATTCTCTGCACCATACTTATCAATATAAGGTTTGTAAATGGACACTAACTCCTCTTTAGAAAGATGTGCATCTTCAATCAATGGCTGACTAAACAATACTATTCTTTTACTACTTAAGTGCTCTAAATTATGTAAAGCATAAACGTTTTTGATGTATTTTTGCTTGAACTCTGAAGAAGTTCTCCACAAATGTTCAAGAGAAATTTGCTCAAAATTCAATTTTAACTTCTCAAAGAGTTTTCTATCAGAATCCGTTGTTACAATTCTTTTTTTACACCAGGGATTATAGCCGCCATAACGATTAAAAATACGTCCTACTTTAAAATTGTATACATAGGCCCCAAAAGAGGGAGTAAAGGAAGGCTCTTTTGGTACATGACTATACAATACCGAAAAAAAGTTTGGACAATCTTCCAGTACAGTATATTGGAGATTATCAATCAACGGCGCAGAAAAGAACAAATGATCCTGGGCGAATATGTTTGATTTCCTTAGAGCTGCTCTATATTTTAAACACTTTAGTCTGTATTTTATACGATCTGAATTGGAATAGGATTTGAGTGGAGGCATAACTATCTTTGGCTCCAATTTGCATGGAGACAAATTACTCCCAACATAATAAGTAGTATTATGCAACATCTCGTCACTACTATATAATAAATAAAGAAGTAACGAATAAGTTGTATCTCCTACAAAAGAATATTTATTACTCATTTCTTTTGAAATTTAGTTTTTATACTGTTATAAACATAATACATGGACTCGTTCTTAGTCAACAAAGAAACTAACAAATAGATGAATATACCTGTTATAATCTGAATAGTTAATAATAGGTATATATTTAATGTAAGCCTACCTATCAAATATACAACAGAAGCCATGCCCAAAGCCATAATAAAATTTGGGCATACATCTATTAACTGTTGTTTATAAGAATATCCTATACTTTTTTTATTAGGATAGGAATTGACAAAATAGACAAATATATTAAAAAACAAAATACCCCATGCAATTGCTAATGGACTTATCATCATTGTTCCTAAAATTACTAACAGCATAATTGGCTTTTTAATGAATTCCAACTTGAATATAAGCCCTATTTTCCCTATAGCTTTCAATGCCTGCAAATTTACATTGCACATGATACCAATTGCCAAACAAAAACATAGCACTTGCATAAATGGAATGGATGGAGCCCACTTTTCTGTAAACACAATAATTACTACTTTATCAGATACTGCAGCTAAACCAAATAGCATAGGCATAAGAACAAAGGTACTGATTCGAATCGCTCTTCTTAAAGCATGTCTTACAGCTTCTCTATCATCTTGTATTTTAGACAAAGAAGGGAAAAGAACAGACTGAATGGTATCATCAATGTTGTTACAGAGCAAGTTTGGAATACCTTCTCCTCTATTATAATAAGCTAAATCAGCAGCGGAATATTTTAAACCAAGCGCATAACCTTTAACCTGACTGGTTATTGTACCAATTAATGTTGTACCCATATATTTCAATCCTTGACTAAATAAGGGCTTAAAACTACTATAAGAAAATCTAAACTTTGGGTGCCAGTCAAGCAGACAAAATATAACGATTGTACTTGTTATGGTTGAAGATATACTTTGACCTACTAAAGCCCAAGCTCCATAACCGTTGTAAGCCATATATAATCCAATACTTCCAGAAACAGCCAAACTAACTAAATTGGCATAAAAATACCATTTGAACATAAGCCTGCGTGTTACTACAGCATATTGAACACCTATTAAAGAACCTAAAGGCATAGTCAATGCTAATACTCTTATGACAGATATAAGTAATGGTGTATCAACAGACTTGAAAAAGCCTGCAAAAATTGGAGCACAGAAGAATACAATTACATATAATATACTTGCAAAAACCAATTGAGTAACAAACATTGTGTTTAGTTCCCTATCATCAACTTCTTTTTTCTGAATCAATGCCGGCGCTAAACCTCCATTTGAAAAAATCCCCATCAATACCAAAAACATTCCTGCTAAAGCTACAAGTCCATAATCTGATGGACTCAGTATGCGTGCTAAAATAACTGATATAACAAAACTTATAAGTTGCCCGCTAATCTTCTGCAAGAATTGCCAAAGCATTCCATTTATCGTTTTTTTCTTTAAATTTTCTTCCATTATTTATTTTTGATATTCTATTAGCTTATTGTAATCTACTTCCTTCCTCAACAAACGTTTTCTTTTTGAATTGTAATGTGGAGACAATATGTCCTTTCTGTCATCATAACCATCTTGTCTAACACCTCCAAGATGCATTACCAAATAAGGTAACAAGTCTGTCATATACGGCAAACTTGAAGCCTTTTGAATAGCCTCAAATGTTTTCTCGTGTTTAGTTATATATGAATCCGTAGCATATATCCACATAGGTATTTGGAAATTTTCATACGCATTAGCATAATCAATTTCTGAAAATGAAGAACGCCCCCATTTTTTATTTATACCTGGCGCAAACATGCCTTCCGAATGATCTGACATATAAATTATAACTGCATCTTTATTCTTATAAAAATCCACAATCTTAGATATAACAATATCATTATACAAAATTGAATTATCATAGTCACACATGATTTTCAGAAACTCGCTTGATAAATCATTACGATGCAACATATCAACCTTGATTCTTTTAATATTTTGTGGACATCGCTGAGAATAGTCGAAATGCTGACCAATTAGATGGAATATAGTAAATTCAGATTTGCCCCCCCACTTGAATTTTGATAAAGATTTATCGACCATATCGCCATCGTATTTCTCCATTTGCTCATTTCGAACATCATATTGTAAAGCACTTAATCTATTGTCGTTTAAGAAAAATCCTCCAGACAAATCACATACTGTACTTTTATTTGAATTAGAAGCAAACTGATTTGTGAAAAAAGAAACCTTATATCCAGCTTTTTTCATTATAGCTGTTATTAAAGGATAATCACACCATTCGCCTTTGTCGTCAACACCCCATGTAGTCATGAAGCATTTAAAAGCAAAGCTTGTAATATCCCAAGGAGTAACAACATCATTAAATTTCACCAGATTTCCTTGATGGAAATATTGCATTTGATTAGGGGTGTTATTTATATGATAACCATATAAATGCGAATGGTGCTTGTTATAACTTTCACCAATAACCAATACAATATGAGGACATCCATCAGATTTTTTCTCAACTTTTACGTTCGAGCAAACAGTATATAACTTATCGACCTGCTGCTCCATCAAATGACAAGTCTTAAAGCTATATAATATACGAAATAACGTTTGAGGCATCAACTCATTATAGTCATTATGCTCAGTGTCTCTAATAATGATAGCCTCCATATCACCTACACTATGCGAATTAAATGCCAAAAATTGTGATTTCTTTTGAGCAAATAAAAATGGAGAAAACTTGATGAACAATATTAAACCTATTAAAAAGCATCCCCAATAGAGATATTTAAAATAACGATGAATAAATTTAAATCGATCGAAATCCAAACAACGCCTACTTAAACAAATATGGAAAGCCGCTATAAATGGAACTATTAAGAATTTTATATTCAAAAAACTAGCCAAATAAGTCGTGAGAAATTCTCCAGATTCCCTGATATTGGTTTCTAAAACCAACTGCATAATCTGTGGATTAATTGTCGTGTGAAAGTTTTCTATACACACAATTTCAATTTCGCCAAAGATATATGCAAAAGCACAAAGAATAATAGTAATCCATTTCTGCCACTTACCTTTCAATAACGACAATAAGGTACATACTATAAACACATCCAGCAGGTATTCTACCAAGAATCGTATTTTAAAGTCAGGCACTCTGTAAGTCTTATAGGCAAACAAATATATAATAGCAGTTAAAGCAAACAAGCAAATAAAATTAATGGATTGTCCTTTCGCTTTTCGCAAATACTGCCATAACATTCCCTTTATCGTCTTTTGTTTAAGTTTTTCTTCCATATAATGAACTATATCCTATAGCATCATGATTGCCACAATGCTATAGGGATTCATTTTTATCTTGCGTTATTATTTGAAATATATGGATCAATCTGAGATACAGACTCATCCATATCAAGCCATGCACGAGCGCAAGCCAAGTCTAGACCATCGTCAATGTCACAACCTGTACGTTTGTCAACGACAAACTTATATGGGTGACGACCATGGAAATATGACCACTCAATCATCTTCTCACGAGGTGCCATCAAGATACCATCAGTCACGAAGTACATGGTTGGCAATTGCTGTGAAGGCACATGCTTCAAGCCCAACTCATAGTTGAGAGGACCTTCCTCGGTCCAAATGTAACGCTTGAAACTCTCAACAGACATCAAAGAGTCAAAACCCTGCTCCAAAGCTGGGTAATAGGCTGCGATGGCAGCACGATAATCCTTAGGGAAAACCAAAGGAGAAGTACAAGTAGCCCAAAGAATGTCATCACCTTCTACGCTCTCTGCAATGTGACGAACTACTTCACCGAAAGTCTTGGTCTTTTCGTCACAGTACTCAGGCGCACGCTTGTGAGTCTCTGCACCTGCAGCTTTAGCCATAGCAAGCATAACATCTGAATCAGAGGACACCACAATACGTGTGATTTCCTTTACCTGCTTAAGTTGGTTAATCTTGTTAACAAGAAGGTTTGTTCCTGCAAAAGGAGCAATGTTCTTGTTCTTCAGTCTCGTGCTACCAGCACGGACTGGGATAATTGCTGTAATTTGTCTCATAATTTTTAAAATTTTAGTAATTTATAGCTGATATGAAGTCAGTTATTTATTCATTTCCAAAAAAATCATTGTTTTTTAGTTTTACCAAGAAACTCTTTTATTCTCTGTTCTTCCTTTAACTCACAGACAAGCAGCTATCCATGCTTTTCGGCTACGATATATTATCTACTGGCATATCAGGGATTTGTTCCTTGACAATGCTGATATATTTCTCGTTTGTC
>OBCH01000300.1_pt1 | contig 11328 bp, 14 predicted proteins | sample 1495941 | NCBI WGS metagenome assembly OBCH01 (sample SAMN03418276, study PRJEB22391) | human gut metagenome | biome: human-gut; feature: organic feature; material: feces | host: Homo sapiens | place: Tanzania | collected 2013-01
GCTACTTGCGCTTGAATTTAAGCTAGAATTCTCGCTTGACAAGCCGCCGCCCAAGCGATGGCAGATACGGCGAAAACCCAAACCGACTCGGCGCTTACTATCAGTTTCAAGTTCTCATCAAACCAAGCCCCGATGACATACAAACCCTTTATCTTAAAAGCCTTGAAACGCTAGGCTTTGACTTAAAAAACCACGACATTCGCTTTGTGGAGGACAACTGGGAAAGCCCAAGCCTTGGAGCGTGGGGGCTTGGCTGGGAAGTGTGGCTTGATGGTATGGAAGTTACGCAATTTACCTATTTTCAGCAAGTTGGCGGTATCGCCGTAAAGCAAGTAAGTGCCGAAATCACCTATGGTTTAGAGCGGCTGGCTATGTATTTGCAAAATGTCGATAATGTCTATGACATAGTTTGGAACGACTTTGCAGGCTCAAAGGTGCTTTATGGTGATGTCCATAAGCAAAGCGAGTTTGAGTATAGCACCTACAACTTTGAGTTAAGCTCGGTTGAAATGCTAAATCACCAGTTTGAAAACGCCTACAAAGAGTGCAAAAGCGTGCTAGAAAGAGGCTTTGCCTTGCCAGCTTATGATTATTGCTTGCTTGCGGCGCACACTTTCAACCTTTTAGACGCGCGCGGTGCGATTTCAGTTACCCAAAGGCAAGATTATATGCTTAAAATCCGCGAGCTTTCAAAAAGCTGTGCTGAAATTTACACGCAAAGCAAATAATTTACACAAAGCAAACTAGCCTTTACGCTCAAACGCTGCTCATCGCCCTAGCCTTTACGCTCAAACGCCGCTCATCAAGGCTAGTCCTTTGGCGCGCCCGAAATTTTTCCGCCAAAGGCTTGAATTTCTTGTCTGATTTTCTCATCTATCCTTTCTAACTCATCGGCGTTTTGACGCATTTGCTCTAAAAGGGCGTCAAATTCAAAGCCAAGCATTACGATGCGGTATAAATTTGGCTTGTGCTTGCGCCAATTATACAGCGTGCTGTTATCCACGCCCAGCAACGCCGCCTTGTCCCTTTTACTCAGCTTTTTCATCGTTTCGCTCGCCTTTTTTGCGTAAATTTTGGCGCAGTATATAGAATTTGTGCTTATAAAAAAACTTTTGAGATATACTACTATTTTTTAAAAAATAATTGTATATTTCAGCTTTTTTTAAGGAAAGTGTGATATAATATGGGAAAATTTTTTAGAAAAAGGAGCAAAAATGCCAAAAGAATACATAGGACATTCAGGCACACGCTACAAATATGATTTAAATAATCCTATCGACAGACAAGCCTATGAGCTTGATTTACTCGCTCAAACAAATGATGCGATAAATCCAAACATTCAACTTGATAGGACAATGGGACAAAATTTTGCTGGGGCAATGTTAAACAACAATATACCTACACTCAATAAGGATAAAAAATGAAAAGGCTAGTTATAGTGTTTGCCCTTGTAGTGAGTGTGGGCTTAAATGCTAAAAATTTAAGCGATGAGGAGTTTTATGAGCTTGTTAATGATTGTTTAGACAATGATAACAAGGTTTCTTGTCAAAAACTCGTTGAAAGCAAGCTGTTAGCAAGTGTGGATAAGTGCAAGGATACTTGTGGTAACATAGGAATGGTATATTACTTTGCTGAAAATCATCAGCAAGCAAATTTATATTTTAAAAAGGAATGCGACACTTTCAATGAACCAACAAATTGTTATAATTTAGGACTTGCTTATGGTAATGGAAAAGGTATTCGGCAGGATTTTGCAAAAGCAAGGCATTATTTTGAAAAAGGGTGTAAGCTAAATGACGGTGAGGCTTGCAATAGTTTAGCAGGATTATATTATGAAGGACGAGGCGTGAAACAAAATTTATCCATAGCCAAGCAATATGCTGGCAAGGCTTGTGATTTAGGCGAACAAAGGGGTTGTAATAATTATAAAATGCTTAATGAACAAGGAATTCAGTAAGAAATTGAAACCAAAGGAGGATATAATGAAAAAAGTAATTTGTGCAATCATCTTTGCATTTGTAGGTAGTGCGAGTGCATACTACATAAATGGCGAGAACGCAACGCTAGAAAGGTGTTCTTACGAGCAGTATGGCAACAAACACGGCTATGTAGGGACATATAAAGGCACTAGTGGCACGACTTATAGAGTGTTTTTTGAAAATCGCAATGATTGCGACTATTGATTTTTACAATAAATCGTAGCAACTCTTTGCCCACTCGTCATTGAGTGCAAAATGCTTGTCATACCAACTTGTTTTTGTCATACTGAGCGCAGCGAAGTATCCATAAAATCAAAGTGTGGATTTTTCGCTCGCAAAGCTCACTCAAAACGACAAAGGTTCGTTTGTCATACTGGGGCGTTAGCCGAAGTATCCATAAATTTAAAGCGTGTCTTAAATTCTGTGGATTTTTCGCTTTCTAACGAAAGCTCAAAATGACAGCAAGTGGTGTGGATTTTTCGCTTTCTGACGAAAGCTCAAAATGACAAATCCGCCGTCATTGCACGCTTTGCAAATTCTCGCAAGGACGGACAAAAGCGCACTTTGAATTTAATGACAAATTAGCTGAATTCATCGGTATTTGTATAAGTTTATCTCACCACGAAATGACAAGCAAATAAAAATAACAAATTTATCACTTTTTCGCAAAAATGCCATAAGCATTTGACACAAGTTCTCTTAAAAAGCTTACACCATAATCTTGCGGCGCATTAGCCACAGCATCAAAAATTTTGCCAAGCGTTAAATTTCTATCTATACCCTTGCATTTGTGTATAGCTTTTTCAAGCTCGACTTGCGGCTTGTTGAAGTCCTTTACAGCACTTTCAAGCATAGCGATAAATGATTTGATTGAAATTTCGACATTTTCAGAGCCAAAATTTGTAGGTTCAAGCGTTTCGCGCTTATTTGCTTTGAGTTTAGCATTGAGCACATCTTGCATTGCCTTATCTTCTAGTGTGAATTTGATTTTATGCTCTTTGCCCTCTCGCAAGATGATTTCGCCGTTGTTAATCATCTCTAAAAAGCGTTTAAATATATCGTTATACTCATCATTATCCATAAATTTAACAGCGATATTTTTCTTGCTCGCCTTGATTTTGCTTGCATTCATTTTGAGCAAGCGTTCGTTTTGCTCGTTGGAATTTGTATCCAAAAATTTATCCTTGCTGTGAGCGTTGAAAAGATAAAGCAAATAATCGCAAATGTCATTCTTTTGGTAGCTAAAAAGCCTTTCATCGACTATCTTGCTCCACAACTCATTTGCAAAATCTTCCGCATTTGTAAGTGTAATTTTTGCTGGTTCTTTCTTTGTCATTGTTTTGTCCTTTCAATTTTCAGCGGCAAATAGCGAGCAAAAGGCTGCCATAAGCATCGCTTGTGTATTTTTTACCGCTATTAAGCATTGCTTCTAATTGTTCTACTTCCACAAATTGCGCCGAATCTCTATGGCATTTTGATTTGTCCATTATGATTTTTCCTTTATCAAAAAACACTTCATAAGTATTTAATCTTATGTCCTTAGAAAAAAACCCATAGTCCAATTCAAGCGAAATTGTCGTTACGCCGTCCCTGATTTTCTTGCCTTTGTCAATAAAACAACTTATGATTTTATTGTTAGGGTTGGTTTTACCCTCTTTATCTGGTAGTAAGGTTTCAACGCAATTTGTAACAATCTTTACCATATTTTTATTGAGTATATCGCCATTATCAACCCGAATATAATCTTTCATCTCGGTTAAATCTATATTTTCACCACTGCCTAGACATTCATATTCTTTATCTTTAAGTGTGATTTTGATAAGCTTGCCTTCTTTGTATTTGCCTTCAAACCCATCTTTACTTTTCCATACCCCTTCTTTTTTATCGTTAAGATATTGCCCACTTTCTAAAACCTCGTCTGAATATAAGATTTGAGCTTCGCCATTTTTTACACCATTGACATACCGAACGACTAATCGAGTGTCAGAAGTATATCTATAACCCTCGCTATCTACTTTGTATGTCTCTGTCCATATCCCATTTTTTAAGCCCTCTTTATATTCACCGCAATTATTGCGCTTTGAAAAATCACTTTCACAACCTTTTCCGTTATAAGGCTTGCTATCTCGGTATTCGATTTCAAAGTCGCCATTTTCGTAATAATACTTACACACTTCATTTTGTTCTTCGCCACGACAATCGCTTTTTAAATTTCCATTATCATAGTATGTTTTCTTGTAAATCACACGCACTTCTTTTTTGTTTTTCCACTCGCTTTGTTTGATAGGCTTTTTGTCGTAGTTGTATTCTGTTTTGACACAACCATTTATCAAATCCGCCATAGTCTTGCACTCTTTGGCTATCATTAAAGACGCTATGCACGCCACCGCAATCACTACTTTTTTCATTTTGTATCCTTTAAATTTGAATTTAAGCCAAAGTTTTTAGGCTTTGGCTGTTGTTGGTTTTGAATTTTCTTTCAAAACACCTTAATAACTCTGCTCGAAACTATACGCAATCGAACCACCATCATTGACGATAAGTTCAAGCTCGATGATAGTGTCTATCTTGCACTCAAAAAAGCCTTGATAATACTTTTCTGTTTTGCCAAAAGGCATTTGAGCTGGGAAAAAACTGCTATATACAGCTTTTGACTGCTCGTTTAAGCTCTCATAAAAACTCAAATCATTCGAGTAAATTCTATCCTTTGGATTGACAAGCTCTCCGCTTGTGGTTTGAAGTTGTGTGCCACCGCTTAAAAGCACTTTATCGGGATTTGCATCTGCATAAGCTTTGAGCTTTTTATTGTCAATCCGATATTTGAGCGTAGCACAATTACCACGATTGACATTTATGCCGTTGATAATGGTATTGTTATCTTTGGACTGAATTTTGACAAATTTTCTTATCCCCTCTTGTCTTCCAAAAAGGGTTAATTCGTCATAATACTCGCTTTCTATACTCACCAAAGGTTGTTCTATACTCACGCTTGCGAGTGCCTTTTTAGCCGCATCGCTTGCTTCATCGCAAGCACTAATGCCTAGTGCTACATAAGTTGCTAACGCAACACCTAAAAATTTGGATTTTAGAAACATAGTTTGTCCTTGTTTGTGAAATTTACCCCATAGGGTATGTAAAAATGTATTGTATCTTTGTAAGCTATCAAACAAAATATCCCATAGGATAAATGTTTGATGACATACAAAAACGAAAATTTTAGCAACGCTGATGATGATGAAATCGCGCGTTTTTATGAAAGCGTGTCGGCAAAGGTGCGCCGTCTGCGCGAAGAGCGCGGCATAAGTCAGCTCGAACTCGCCCTAGAAATCGGCATCAAATCAGTAGCCTTTTACTCAAACTGCGAGTGCAACAGGTATGGCAAGCATTTTAATTTAGAGCATATATACAAGCTCGCAAAGGCTTTAAATGTGCCTTTGAGTGAGCTTTTTGCGGGCGATGAATTCAGCAAAATCGCACAAAGCAACTTCGAGTAAAACTTAAATTTACAAATCCCAAAAACCATTATCCACTATAAATTCAACTTTACACGCTATAATGTCAAAAAATTTAAGGTGCAAAATGAGCTATGACATACACAGCGTTGTGGGTATAGATGAAGCGGGGCGCGGGGCTTTGGCTGGACCTTTGGCGGTGGCTGCCTGTCTTTTGAAATGCGATATAAAGGGCGTTAAGGACTCAAAGGCTTTGAGCGGCAAAAGGCGAGCTGAGCTTTGCGAGCAAATCAAAGCAAACGCAAGCTACCTTATAATGAGCTTTTCGCACACTCAAATCGATGAAATGGGTTTAAGCTGGTGTTTGCGGACGGCTTTGCTCATCGTAAAGGCTCATTTTGCAGGCGTAACGAGTGAGTTTTTGTATGATGGCAATGTAAATTTCGGCGTTAGCGGCATACAAACTTTGGTTAAAGCTGATAGCAAAGTGGTGCAAGTGGGTGCGGCGAGCATTTTGGCTAAGACAAGCCGCGACACGCTGATGAGCGGCTTTAACGCTGAGTTTGACAAAGCCTTTAAAACGGACTTTGCGCGATATGATTTCCCCGCACACAAGGGCTATGCGAGCAAGGCGCACATAGAAGCCATACGAAAGTATGGATTAAGCAGCATTCATCGCAGAAGTTTTCAGCTCAAAAGCCTTGAAAAAGGGCTTTTTGGCTAAAATTTCAAAAATTTATGACACCTGCTTAAAAAGCCCCATAAATCGAGCTTTTTGCGAAAAATTCAGGCTTAAAACTTGAATTTTAAGCCTTGCTGATGAAAATTTTTGCTCAAAGTGAGATTTTAAGGCGAAATTTTCTCATTAACCAAGTAGCAACTCTGCATTAACGCTTTGGCAAGATTTTGAATTTATACTTTTGTCGCAAACTAAATTTTAAAGGACAAACGATGAAAAAAGTATTGTGTATGGCTTTGCTCGCCTGCTTTGCGTGTGCGGCAAGTATCAGCATAAAGCAAGCGCCCACAGGCGTGGCAAGAAGCGATGCGAGCATAAACAAAAACACCATTCTTTCTTACGCTGAGGCGATTAAAGATGTGAAAAAGTCGGTGGTAAATATCTCCACTTCAAAAACCATCACGCGAGCGGCTACGCCCTTTGATGAGTTTTTCAACGACCCGTATTTTAGGCATTTCTTTGGGGACGGACATAGGCAACAAGGCGGCAACAAGCAAGTTGTCAAGTCGCTTGGCTCGGGCGTGATTATCTCAAATGACGGCTATATCATCACAAACAACCACGTTGTCGAGGATATGGACGCTATTGTGGTGAATTTAATCGGCTCAAACACCGAATACAAGGCAAAAGTCATCGGCACAGACCCCAAAACTGATTTAGCCGTGATAAAAATCGAGGCGAAAAACCTTGCCGCCGTGAGCTTTGCAAACTCTGACGAGCTGCTTGAAGGCGACATAGTCTTTGCCATCGGCAACCCCTTTGGCGTGGGGCTTAGCGTAACAAGCGGTATCATCTCAGCGCTCAACAAAAACAACATAGGGCTAAATCAGTATGAAAATTTCATACAAACTGACGCGTCCATAAACCCCGGAAATTCAGGCGGTGCGCTTGTGGATAGTCGTGGTGCGCTTGTGGGGATAAATTCAGCCATTTTAAGCAGAAGCGGCGGAAACAACGGCATAGGCTTTGCCATACCTGCAAATATGGCAAAGGACATTGCCAGAAGGCTTGTAGAAAAGGGCAAGATAGAGCGGGGATTTTTGGGCGTAACGATAAGCGATTTGACAAGCGAGGTGAAAGCAGCTTATAAAAACAGCGAGGGCGCGCTCATCACAAATGTCGAAAAAGGCTCATCAGCCGAGCTAGCGGGGCTTAAACGCGGGGATTTAATCCTAAAAGTCAATGACAAAAACATAAAAGGCGCGAGCGATTTGAAAAACTACATAGGCGGCTTGGAGCCGGGCAAAAAAGTCATCATCATCTACGAGCGCGACAGGGTGAGCAAAAGCACGAGTTTGGTGCTAAAAGGCGACACAGCAGCCGTGAGCGAGGCTGGACTCATCGAGGGCTTGGAGCTTAAAGACTTGGAAAAAGGGCGAAATTTAAGGATACCGAGCAACATAAACGGCGTGCTAGTGATGAGCGTAAAAGACGGCTCAAAGGCGCAAAAAGCGGGCTTTGAACAAGGCGATATCATCATCGGCGTGGAGCAAGAAGAAATCAAAAATTTGCAGCATTTAAGCCAAATTTTAAAGCAAAACCGCTCAAAAAGTTTTACGAAAATTTGGGTGTATCGAAACGGCTACGCTCAACTTTTGGTGCTGAAATGACGAAATTTTCACACAAAAAAGAAAACTTGACAAGGAAATTTGACAAGTTTTCTTTTTGTTGAAATTTTTAGTTTAAAATTGTATGAGAGCTAAATTTTAAGGCGAAATTTAAGCCAAAGTTTAAATTTTAAGGGCGAAATTCACATTGAAAGCGTGAATTTTAGCCCCAAAGGCTTAAATTCAAGCCAAATGAGGCTTAAAAATTTATGAAAGGAAAGATATGGACAAAATGGACCTTGAACAAAAGCCCGTAAATATCCTAATGATAGAGGACGATGAGGAATTAGCCGAAATCATCGCGGAGTATTTGGAAAAGTTTGATATGAAAGTTGATATAGCCAGAGAGCCTTATATAGGGCTTTCAAAGCTTGCTTTAAAAGAGTATCAGCTCATCATTTTGGATTTGACTTTGCCCGGGCTTGACGGGCTTGAAGTGTGCGAGGAAATTCGCAAGAAATACGACACGCCCATTATCATTTCAAGCGCGAGAAGCGACATTACCGACAAGGTAAATGCCCTTGAACTTGGTGCTGATGATTATCTGCCAAAGCCTTACAACCCAAAAGAGTTGCAAGCTCGCATAAAAAGCCATTTGCGCCGTATCAACACCACGAAAAAAGCCCTAGCTGAGGCGGTGAAAGACTTAGTGTATGACCAGTATAAGCATATCATCACAATGAAAGGCAAAGAGGTGATTTTGACAAATGCTGAATTTGACATTTTAAGCTACTTAATCAAAAAAGAAGGCGGCGTGGTAAGCCGCGAAGAGCTTGTGTATAACTGCACGAGCATTAGCGAGGACAGCTCAAACAAAAGCATCGATGTCATCATCAGCCGCATCAGGCAAAAAATGGGCGATGACCCCAAAACCCCAAAATATATCCATTCGATTAGGGGCATAGGCTATAAGCTCACTCAATGACAAAATCATCGATTTTTTTTACGATAACCTTTATCTTTGTTTTTGCCATTATAAGCGCGATTGCGGCGTTTTTGTGGCTCATAGAATACGACCAGCAAAACTACACCAACGAGCTAAATTCAAAGTATTCGCTCATAGCCAACGCGAGAATGAATTTACTCAACGGCTTTATCGGCGAGCGAGAATTCAAAGAGCAAACGCAAAATTATAAAATGCCGCTTGTTACCAAGCTGAGCGAGATTCGCAAGGTTATCTTTCGCGGCGAAGTGCTGGCAAAAGTCGTAACCAACACAGGACAAATCGAAATCATCTCTTATGAGCGCGACAACTACCTTAAAATCGTGCATAATGGCAAACTTTATCTTTACAATGACGAGGATTATCAAAGCTATCGTTATTTTAACATTAAAATTCTTGCCGTAAGTATCATTTTGCTTTATTTTGTGCTTTATATTTTCGTTATCCGCAAGCTCCGTCCGCTCACAGCCTTAAAAAAAGAAATCGACAAATTCGCCAAAAACAAGCTTGATGAAGTGCGCGACATAAGCGATGGTAACGATGAAATTTCACAAGTGGCAAGTGCCTTTTATAAGGCGATTACGCAGATAAAAAAGCTCAATCAATCACGGCAGTTTTTCATACGCAACATTATGCACGAACTGAAAACGCCTATCACAAAAGGGCTGATAACCCTTGAAATGATAGACGCGAACAACAAATACAAAGAACGGCTTGTCAGCACTTTCACAAGGCTTGAAACGCTTATCAACGAATTTGCGGCTATCGAGCAAATCACAAGCGGGGCAACCTTTATCAACCGCAAGAAATACAACATTTTAGACATAATGGACGAGGCGAAAGAAATAGCGATGAACGATGATACTAACATTCAAATTTGTATGGAGGAAATCTTTTTTGTCAATGTGGATTTTAAGCTTTTCACAACGGCGATTAAAAATATGATAGACAACGGCTTAAAGCACTCTGAGGACACTTTCGTGCAAATTCACATAAATCACAATTTCATCTGTTTTAAAAACAAGGGCAAGGAACTCAACCAAAGGTTAGAATACTACACGCAGGCTTTCACGCAAGGCGGCAACCAAAAAGACAGCTTTGGGCTGGGGCTTTACATAGTCAATACCATTTTAGAAGCGCACAAAATGAGGCTTGATTATGAGTATAAAGACGGCACAAATGCGTTTTATTTTAGGGATTTGGATAAGGTTATAGTGAAAGAAAGCTGAATTTTGGGCTTAAATTTACACTTTGTGCGATGAATTTGAGCGTAAAATTCAGCTTTTTGTTTGTGAAAAACTTAAATTTTTTAAGTTTGTTTTCAGCTAAAAATTGAATGTGATTTTCAAAAAAAAGGCTGTGAATTTTCACAAAAAAAGCACAAAAAATTTAAAAAAGGCAGAAAATGAGCGAAAGATTAGACAAAAAAGAAGCATTAAATTTACTGCAAAATGCTAGTTTATACGAGCTTGGCGAGATGGCGTATCAAAAAAAACTTGCCTTGCACCCTGAAAAAATCACCACTTTTGTGGTCGATAGAAACATAAACTACACAAATGTGTGCTGTATAGACTGCGATTTTTGCGCCTTTTACCGCCACGCAAAAGATGAGGACGCCTACACACTGCCCTTTGAAAAGATAGGGCAAAAGATAGAGGAGCTTGAAAGCATAGGTGGCACGCAAATTCTCTTTCAAGGCGGCGTGAATCCAAAGCTGAAAATCGAGTGGTATGAAGAGTTGGTTGAGTGGATAGCCACGCATTATCCAAATATCACTATACACGGCTTTTCAGCGGTTGAGATAGCCTACATAGCTAAAATTTCCAAGATTTCCATAAAAGAAGTTTTGCAAAGACTGCAAGCAAAGGGGCTTTTTTCAATCCCGGGCGCTGGTGCTGAGGTGCTAAGCGACAGGGTGCGCGATGAAATCGCCCCGCACAAGTGCGACACGCAAACTTGGCTCAAAGTGCATAAAGAAGCGCACAAAATCGGTATGAAAAGCACGGCGACAATGATGTTTGGCACGGTTGAAAGCGATGAAGAGTTAATCGAGCATTTTGAGCATTTGCGCTCTTTGCAGGACGAAACGGGCGGCTTTCGCGCCTTTATTTTGTGGAGCTTTCAAAGCGCAAACACAAGGCTTAAACAAAAGCACCCCGAAATCAAAAAACAAAGCTCAAATCGCTATTTGCGCCTTTTAGCAGTGGCAAGACTCTACCTTGACAACTTTTTAAATTTGCAAAGCTCGTGGGTAACGCAAGGCTCGCTCATCGGGCAGTTAGCCTTGCGTTTTGGCGCAAATGATTTAGGCAGCACGATGATGGAGGAAAATGTCGTAAGCGCGGCGGGTGCGAGCTACAAGATGAATCAAGATGAGATGATACGCCTTATCCGCTCACTTGGCGAAAAGCCCGCTAAACGCAACACGGCTTATGAAATTTTGGAGAAATTTTACTGAAATCGCTTTGAATTTGAGGGAAATTGATGAATTTTCATTGATAAATTTGCTTTTTTATTGATGATTTATTTTTGTTAATAAATTTATTTTTTTTATTAACAAATTTTGTTTTACTGATGAAATTTTTGCCCTTGATTCGTTTGCTTTTTT
>OBCH01000307.1_pt1 | contig 11072 bp, 9 predicted proteins | sample 1495941 | NCBI WGS metagenome assembly OBCH01 (sample SAMN03418276, study PRJEB22391) | human gut metagenome | biome: human-gut; feature: organic feature; material: feces | host: Homo sapiens | place: Tanzania | collected 2013-01
AATTATGGCATACGTAATTGGTGACGATTGTATCGCATGCGGTACATGTATCGATGAGTGCCCATCAGGCGCTATTTCTGAGGGCGAGAAGTATTCTATCAACCCAGATCTCTGCACAGAGTGTGGTACTTGCGCAGATGTTTGCCCTAACGAGGCAATCAGTCTTCCTTAATCGTTAAGGAACGATACTTTTAGTTACATAAAACATTTAGGAGCGGTTTCCTTTCGGGAATCGCTCCTTTTCTGTTCTGTTGGTCGTCGCTTTTGTCTGTCCATTTCTTTTCTTTCCTCAGTTTTATTCTTATCGTTCTCCTTGTTATTTTGTTGTCTTTGTCTTGTGTTCGCCCTGTTGCTTGGCGACATAAGAATTAATTTTTATTTAAAAGTTTGGTGATTTTTATCAAATATCGTATTTTTGCAGCCGATGAGTGGTCTATCCATTCATGGTACTATTTTAAACCTTTTGAAACAAATGATGAAATCACAGGGACGTTTTATTCTCTTATATATTATAATAGGTGTCAACTTGTTGGTGGGGTGTGGCAGAAAGGCTGCTCCTCAATATGTCATTGGCGTATCGCAATGCTCGGAAGATATTTGGAGAGACAAGTTTAATAAGGAACTGCAGATGGCTGAGTATCTCAACGACTCCATCCAGGTCAAGTTGGCTTCTTCCAATGATGACAGCAAGTTGCAGACTCGGCAAATCAATCAGATGATTGACGAGAAGGTGGATTTGTTGGTGATAGCTCCTAATCAGTTGAATACCATCTCGCCTGCCATCAATCGTGCTTACGACAAGGGCATTCCGGTTATCATCTACGACCGCAAGGCTAACAGCAATAAATACACGGCTTTCATCGGGTGCGACAACTATGCCATCGGCAAGTCGATGGGAGAGTTTATTGCCCAAAAGTTGCAAGGGAAAGGTCGTGTCGTGGAGATTCGTGGATTGGAAGGTTCCTCACCTGCCTTGGAGCGTCATCGTGGTTTCATGGAAGCCATGAAGAAATATCCGGGTATGCAGGTGGTGGCTTCGGAGGCTGGCGACTGGAAGGAGGAGAGTGGCAAGAAGGCGATGCAACGCATCCTCGACAAGACTCGTGACTTCGACTATGTCTTCTCTCACAACGACCGAATGGGTTGGGGAGCCTATCAAGTGGTTCGTGATAGGGGACTTGCTCGCAACTATAAGTTTACGGGAATGGATGCGATGGCGACCCGGAATGGAGGATTAGAACTCGTGCGTGATGGCATCTTTGAGGCTTCCTACCTTTATCCTACCAAGGGTGATGAGGTCGTGGCGTTGGCGATGAGAATATTGAGACATCAGCCTTTTAAGCGAGAGAACTATCTGCGTACGTCTATCATCACCAAGGACAATGCCTTGCTCACTTTGATGCAAGCCAAGGATGCCGAGCACCAACAGAGCAACCTCGAAAGTCTTCACAAGGTGGTCAACCAATATGTGTCAGACTATCACGACCAGAAGTTGATGATTATCTTCTTGGTCATCATGCTTTTTGTTATCTTTGTTGCGGCAGCATTGGTGTTTCGAAATTATCTCATCAAGATCAAACTTACCGAACAGCTTTCTAGTCAGAACAAGGAGATGAAGCGACTCAACGAGGAGGTGATGGAACTGACGCATTCTCGCTTGGTATTCTTCACGAATATCAGTCATGAGCTTCGTACGCCTCTTACACTGATTGCCGACCCAGTGGAGATGCTCTTGGATGATGAGGGTATCAAGGGCAAGACCAGAGACTTGCTGAAGATGGTGCAGCGCAATGCCCTCGCCTTGCAGCAACTTGTGGGAAGCATCCTCGATTTCAGAAAGATACAGAATGGAAAGATGAACTTGACGCTCAACCGTTTTGACATCGTGAAGGCATTGGAGTTGTGGACGGGTGACTTCCAGTTGACAGCGGAGCGCAAGCAGATTCGTTTGCATTTCGATGGGAATGGTTTGTCGGGTGATACTCATGTCATCGCCGACAAGGAGAAGGTGTCTCGCATCGTGTTCAATCTCTTGAGCAATGCCTTGAAATATACACCTTCGGATGGTGACATCTTCGTCAGTTTGAAAGATGTGGAGAACAAGGACTTCTTGCGTATTGACGTAAGAGATACGGGTAAGGGTATCGCCAAGGATGAGGCGGCTAAGGTGTTCGAACGCTTCTTTCAAGCCAAGGGTGCTGCGAGTGGTACGGGCATCGGCTTGGCTTTGGTGAAGTCGTTTGTCGATTTGCATCATGGCGTAGTTCATGTGGAGAGTGAGTTGGGCAAGGGTTCCGACTTCATCGTGGAGATACCTCGTCAACAAGAGGCGAATGGACAAGTTGTCCACAATGAGGATGAAATTGTGGATAACGCTGCAAGTAGCTCTGCATCAACGAATATGAATGTTGTGAACGATGCCGTTTTGCAATATATCGACGATGGGGATAAACAAGGTGGAAAACTCCAACAGGTTATCAGTGAGCATACCAATAAACCTACCTTGTTAATCATTGACGACAACAATGACATCCGACAATATGAGCGTACACTCCTGCAGGATGATTACTTCGTGTTGGAGGCATCGGATGGAAAGGAAGGTTTGGAGATAGCCAAGAAGGAGGTACCCGACTTGGTGATTTGTGATGTGATGATGCCTGTGATGGATGGCTTGGAGTTCACCGAGCAGTTGAAGACCCACACCGCCACCTCTCATATCCCAGTCATCATGCTGACGGCAAAGAATCTGGAAGAGCAGCGTGCGGAGGGGTATGAGCATGGTGCCGATTCATACATCACCAAGCCGTTCCATAGCAAGGTGCTCTTGGCTCGCATTGAGAATCTCTTGAAGCAGCGCAATCTCTTGAAGGATGTGTTCCAAGGTACGCAAGTGGCGGAGAAGGAGATAGAGGAGTCGCATTTGGATGATCGGGACAAGCAGTTTGTCAAGCAACTTCACGATATTATCCAGAAGAATCTTTCAGACAGTGATTTTGGTGTGGAGGATATTGGTAAGGAGATAGGATTGAGTCGAGTGCAACTGTATCGCAAGGTGAAGGCGATGACGGGTTCGTCTGTGGTCGATTTGATTCGTAAGGCTCGTCTTGCCAAGGCACGTCGCCTCTTGGAGAGCCGTAGCATGAGCATTTCCGAGGTGGCTTATGAGGTAGGATTCTCTGCTCCGTCTTATTTCACCAAGTGTTTCAAGGCAGAATATGGTATTTTGCCAGGAGAGGTAAATGCTTAGGATATATGAAATGGAGTGAGTACATTTAATAGTTTCTCGTAATCCGCCTTGGAGATTCTCCTGCCCCGAAGGCTTCTTACTTGTGGATAATCCTCGAAGTAAGATTCTTGGGTAGTGTACCATTGATGCGAACGGATTTCTCTGACCAGGTGGAGCTTGCCCTCGATGCTTCTAGCGAAGCTAGGGTTGACACGTGATAGATAGTGCTTGCCATCCTTCATTTCGATGGCAAGCATCAGATAGGTTTGAGGCCCCTCTGCCTTTTTCTTCTCCTTTACTTTCTCACTCACTTTCCATCCCTTGGTGGAGGTCATCACTCGTATGTCCCAACCGTACTTGCGGTTGAGGCTATCCATCATGCCCCGGAACACGATGCCATGTGAGGAAGTGTCTTTCAGTCCGGTATATCCGATGATGTAATGTATCATCTCGTGCAGCAACACGCTCTTCGCCTGCTTGTCGGTCATGTCATAGTAGGTGGACATGGAGAGTTTGAAGTCATAGAGTTTGGTGCGTCCCCATCGGGTGGCACGCTTGAAGGACAGTTGTCCCAGTCGTGTCTTGGCACGAGTCAATCCCAACTCCGGCACTGGCAGCTTGCCTCCGAAGTAGTCGTGGTCAAACCGCTTAAACCACTCTTCCATCCATTCTATCGTCACTATCATGGGTGCAAAGGTACGATATTTTATCCATCCATACTAGCGTACATCCGCATTTACTAGTTAATCTTATTTAAATCCCACAAGAAAAACAGCTTTTTCCTTTTAAAAACTAGTATCTTTATATGCTAAATATAAAAGATGTATAGCCATGGCAATAAGAGAAAGAAGAAAGCGAATTTATCGCAAGCGTATTCCTTATGGGATGCAGAACTTTAAGGATGTCATTCTAGGAGATTGTTATTATGTAGATAAGACTCCTTTTATTGAGGATGTAGAAGAGTCGCACAGATACTTTTGTGCATGGTTTCACTTTGGCGATGACCAGTCAGAACCGATTCTATCGTCCTATCTCCGAACTGGATAATGAGGGCGGCTATGCAGAAATCTTCCTCTGTCCGCTTTGTGACATCTTCCAGGACATGAAGCATTCCTACATCATTGAGTTGAAATACTGCAAGACGAACTCTACTGATGAGCAGTTGAAGAAGCTCTTTGCCGATGCTTCTGCTCAGATAAGCCGTTATGCAGACAGCGACATCGTGAGAGAGTCGGTAAAGACCACTCAACTTCACAAGCTTGTCGTGATTTATCGAGGTGCAGAAATGGTGACTTGTGAGGAGGTGTAAGCTTCTGTAAACGACTTTTGGCCTTGACTTTTGGATAAAAACGACAGGTTATTGCCTTGACTTTTGGATAAAATTAACGGTTTTTAGCCTTGACTTTTGGATAAATTGTGTATCTTTGCGCTGAAAATCAATATTTTAGCAAGGAATGACATATTATAGAAGAATTATAGACCAAAAACTATTGGAGTGGAAGGACTCTCCACGGCGTAAACCGCTTCTTATCAGAGGCGCTCGACAGGTGGGAAAATCATCTGCCGTTAGGCAATTTGGCAAGTGTTTCAAGTATTTTGTTGAGATCAATTTGGAGCGCAAACCATCGATTCGCCAACTCTTCACGAAAGACATAGATGTGAAGCGAACTTGTGAAGGAATTAGTGCAACTTTGGGAATTCCTATCTTGCCAGGAGAGACTTTGCTCTTCATTGATGAAATACAAGTGAGTCAAGAAGCCATTATGTCTCTGCGTTATTTCAAGGAAGATTATCCAGAACTCCATGTGATAGCAGCTGGTTCTCTTTTGGAATTTACCTTAGAGGAATTGCCGTCATTTGGAGTCGGTAGGATACGTTCATTATATATGTATCCTTTCTCTTTTGATGAATTTCTTTTGGCTCAAGGTAAGGACTTGACCTTAGATTACAAGCATAAGGCTACGAGTGATTCGCCTGTGCCAGAAGCTGTGCATAACGAATTGGTTGAGCAACTCAAAACTTTTTATTTAGTAGGTGGCATGCCTGCTGCTGTAACGGAATGGATAGAATCGAAAAGCTACTTGGAGTGTGCGCATGTGCATAATGATATATTGGATACCTATCAAGACGATTTCTCGAAATACAAGTCTCGAATATCGCCCGTTTTATTAAGGAAAGTGTTGCGTTCTGTAGCTTTGCAAGCAGGGAGTAAGTTCGTTTTTCGTCAAGTAGATAGCGAACTGCATTCCACGACTATTAGGGATGCTTTGCATTTGCTGACGTTGGCAGGACTAATCAAACCTGTGGTGCATACTGATGGAAATGGATTGCCATTGGGGGCAGAGGCAAATGATAGTTATACGAAGTATCTCTTTTTGGACTTGGGTTTGATGCAGACGATGCTCAATATTCAAGCAGCAGAAGTGTTGTTGGCATCTGAAGTTGATTTCGTCAATAAAGGGGCGGCATCCGAAATGTTTGCAGGTTTGGAATTGATGAAAGCTCATGATTGCTTTCAGAAGGCAGAGATGTATTATTGGCAGAACTTGAACCGAGGAGCTAATGCGGAGATAGACTACTTGGAAGCTAAAGAGGGTAAGGTGCTTCCTATCGAAGTCAAGGCTTCTACCAGGGGAAGCATGCAAAGCCTTTGGCTCTTCATGCGCAAGAAAAACTTGCATCATGCCATCCGAACCTCTTTGGAAAACTTCGGAAGGTTCGAGTATGTGGATAAGGAGGCTGATAATGAAGTGCGGCAAGTGGACGTGATTCCACTCTATGCGCTAAGTAACGTGTAATTAGGAATGTGTTGCTTTATGAAAAGAACTGCAAATCATTGGCTTTTTGTGCTAATTTTCTCTTTACTCCTCCTTTCTTGTACGGAGAGGAGGATACTGATTGGTGTGTCTCAATGTAGCAATGATATTTGGAGACAGAAGGTGAACCAAGAGATTCACATCGGTGAGCATCAATATAACAATGTGGATGTCGTGATAACGTCTGCGGATAATGATGCGAAGAAGCAAGTGCGACAAATAGATAGTTTGATGAGTGAGGGCATCGACTTGCTTGTGGTTGCTCCTAGTGACGAGGCTACTCTTGAACCTGCCATAAAACGTGTATTTGACAAGGGAATCCCTGTGGTCTTGTACGATCGTAAAATCAATTTTCCTTGTTATACTGCTTATATTGGAGGAGACAACGAAGGCATCGGAAAGGTGGTTGCTCATTTCTTGGCAGAAAAGTTGAATGGAAAGGGTACAGTTGTGGAGATTACCGGTGAGAAAGGTTCCTCACCCGTCATGGAGCGTCATCGTGGTTTTGTCGAAGGACTGAAGGCGTATCCTCAAATCAAGGTCGTCACCTTGAATGGTGACTGGGAGGTGGCTGGTGCCAAGGCTCTGATGAAGAAGTATCTTGCAGAGGGCGGTCATGCCGATGCCGTCTTCGGGCATAATGATGCTGAGGCTGAGGGAGCATGGAGGGCTGCCCAGGAAATGGGAGTGGACAAGCAGATGATGTTTGTGGGAGTGGATGGCTTGCCTGGTGTCAACCAAGGCATCGACCACGTGAGAAAGGAACACTTCGTGGCTTCCTATGTTTATCCTACCCAAGGTGAGAGGGTGATAGCCTTGGCGATGAACATCCTCTTGGGCAAACCCTATCAGAAAGAAAACAAGATGCAATCCTATCTGGCGATTAAGGAGAATGCCGATGTGATAGAAATGCAATACAAGGACATTGCCGAGAAGGTGAAGGGCTTGGATGACATCTATGATAGCATTGAAGCCTATCAGAGTATGTATCATCGTCAGCGATGGATCATTGGCATTGCCGTAGTGTGCATCTTTATGCTTGCTTTCATGCTTTTCCGTTTATATCATCTGTACAAAACTAAGGCGGCAAAGCAGAAGGTGGTAGTGCAAAGTTTTGTCAATGAGAAAGAGAACCCAACGGTGGAGGAACTTCAGCTGGATGAGTCGGAGCGATACTTTATCGACCGATTTAAGAAGAAAGTCGTGGAAAAGATGGGGGATGAGAACCTCAATATGGATGCCTTGGGTGCAGAGTTGCATCTGAGCAAGGTGCAGATGTATCGCAAGGTGAAGGCGCTGACTGGCAAGACTCCTGCTGAACTGCTAAAGGAAATGCGATTGCATAAGGCACACCAACTGTTGACGCAAACCGACAAGACTATATCTGAGATTGCCTCCGAGGTGGGCTTTGCCATTCCTGGTTATTTCTCGGCTTGTTTCAAGAAGCAGTTTGGCATCAATCCTACGGAGTTGAGGAAGTGATATATGACAGAGAGGGTAGGCTTCAAACTTGCCCTCCTATTGCAGACCAACCTTTAATCAAAAACTTGAAGAGGTTGTACAGAGTAGTTGCAATGGATATATGATAAATTGTACAAAGACAAAAAACGAGGAAGAAGCTGTGGAAAGCTCTCCCTCGTTTTTTGTTATATCATCCTATCAATTTATTTATTGAACGCTTCACTATCATCCCATACATTGTAACGTTTGGCACGGAACCAGTATTCTTCATCATCTCCTACGGTGTCATTGGATACCGCTATCTTCTTAGGAGGCTCTGGGTCTCCAGATGCAGCCATGATAATCGGCATCACCACATGGTGGTGCATTTGCATCTGGGGGGGCATATAACTACGCTTCATCATTTTACGACTACTTTCTTGTTGTTGATGATGTAGATGCCAGCAGGCAAGTTCAAGTTTTTTGTAGAAGTTGCGGTAGCAACTTGACAGCCTTGGAGGTTATAGACCTTTACTGCCTCACCCTTGCTTTCGCTTGCGATAGAACTAATGCCCGTTGTCTCGCCATTGATGGCAAGAACTAATGCCTTGGCAGACTGGCTCTCTGGCATCTCCAAGTAAGCGTGGAAGGCATTGATATGTGCTTTCTCGCCACCTTTGTGGAATTGATTGTCAGTTCCCAAACCGTATTTGCCTTCCCCTGACATAGGTGCCATTGTACCTACGAATTTATCGCCAAGAGAAGCTGGAGTCTTGACGATTCCCTTGTTCTTGAATGTCAAAGGCTCAGTAGCGTCACTTCCCAATTCAGCAATGAAAGGTACGTTTGCATCTATGGCATCTTTTGTCTCGAAGTTGATTTTTACCTGATTGTCTTCCTTAACGTTCTCTTTGTAGGTAAGGAGGTTGTTAGCCTTCAAATCCTCTTTGTTGACCCAGAATGGCAAGCACATGGAGTTGTAGCCAGCATAGACAGGGCGAGTGATAGAAACGTTTTCGGCATTGAAGTCATCAGGAGATGCAAAAGCTTTAGTTTCGTCAAGCACTAAGTTGGCACATTTGCCATTGTTAACTACATTGTTGGCAGAATATGCTTCGTCTGCAAAAACGAGTACGTTTGAATGGCTGCCTCTCATGGCATTGACATCTGCATCCTTGGTAATAGTACCACGCATATCGATGGAGGTTGCGTTAACGCTGAGTTTGGATGCCAATTTTTTGAAGTCATTATATTCAACTTTCTGCCAAGCGCCATCGACATTTTGGCATTCGCCTTTGAGCCATTCGCCAGTGAGTTTCAGATTGTTAGAAAGAGTGTTGGCTTCAATGGAAGAGAGAAGTTTGTCATTTACTTTTGGAGCATCCTCGATTTGGATGTTGTCGAGGTACACTTCCTGCTGACCTTCGTTTTCTGTCGTTGGGAAGATGGTGATTTCTGCAGGAACTCCTTCGGCATTGTTGGTAGAGAAATCGAAGTAGAGCTTGCGCCACTCGCCCTTGCCGTCATACCAAGCTACCACTTTTTTGGTTTCTCCGTTACATTTAATCTCTACTCTTACATTGCTACTTTTGTCTTTCTTGATCATCAAAGACAAACGTTTGCTCTCGAAATTAGAAACTTCAAGACCTTTGGCGGCAGAACCATTGTCCCAATCGTTGCCAGTAATTGTGAATTTGAGGCATTTTTCTGAAGTGTTAACACCTTCTTTATTTGGATTCACAACTACCTCTTGGTTGCAACGATCCCAAAAGTCTCCTTTGTCATGAATGTTAAAGCTCTCACCATCCCAAAGGGTAGTCTGTGCAAACATAGTTGCTGATGCCATCAAGGCAAAACTAAAAGTAAATATCTTTTTCATGTTATCTTGTATTTTAAGTGTTTCTAGATGATTTAAGGCTGAGCCTATATACATGGATGTTACTCCAGCAGATTGACACCTTATTATATATAGGCTCAGTCGTTATGATTGTTGACTCTTAATATTGACTTACCTTCAAGTCGCTCACGGTGATGTCGCCACCATAGCTGTTGATGCTCCAGCAGTTCTTCTGGCTACTGGAGATGCGGTTGGTATAGCTGCAAACATCATTGATGTACATCACGCAGACGCTGTTGTCGGTATAGATAGTGACATGATAAACATTGTCGCTAGGACGATTGAATACATAGCCATCAATGCCCTCGATGAAACCCTTGCCTTCCTCACCATTCTCCTCGAAGTTAACCTTGCGAACATTCTCGTTCTCAGGATTCACTACCATCGTATAATACTTCTTGGAGTCTGTTCCACGTACAAGAGAAATGCCGAACTTGTCGGAGTTGCCTGAAGTTGTAACCGTGAAGCTGATCTTGTTGTGATAGCCGAGGCGATTCATCAACATATAGGCATTCTCACCAGTCAAGTTGTAAGTGCCATTGTTTTCAGTCATGCCTTCCTGAGCCTCCACCTTGACGGCGGTCTCTTGGTTGTATTTGTTGCTGATGCTTTCAGCCTCGCCAAGAGTCAAGGTACCATCCTCATGCTGGATGAGTTTGTAAGCAACTAAGTTGCCTGCCCATTCTGGTTCAGCAGGAGAAGCACCTACGGCAGTGTTGTCCTTGCCACTGCGAGTAGGACACCATCCCCATAGGTAGCGGTTGGTACCATCGCTAGCAGTCTTGCCAGCATAGAGACCACGGCTTTCGAGGAAGCCCTCGTGGTTGTCTGGCCAGATACCAGCGTCATTGGCAGTGCAAGCCTTCAACTCCTCCAAGGTCTTGCCCTTGAAGTATTGTACTCGGCGTACGGCGTGATGAATTTCACTATAGACGAGATACCAGTAGTCGCCCATCTTGAAGAGGTCTGGGCACTCATAGAAGCGATCCCACATCATCGTCATAAACACGCCATTGTCTGTCCAAAACTTCAAGTCGTCAGAGACAAACTCTGCCAAACTTCCCTTGCCGTTCTTCTTGGTAGATACCAACATGTGGAACTTGCCATCATCGCCCTTGAAGAGGAATGGGTCACGGAAGTCAGTCTTGTCATATCCATAGTCATCACCTTTCAAGATGAAAGACTTGCATTTGGTCCAAGTCTTGAAGTCAGGAGAGGTGGCATACATGACAGCCTGGGCATTTTCTGATGCGGTAGGCTGATACTTGTTGCCTGTGTAGAAAGTATAGTAGAGCTTGCTGTTCTCGTCGTAGATGGTAGAACCCGTACCGATGGCAGCGTCTTGCTCATTGATATTGCCACAAGAAATCAACTCTCCCATGGACTCGTAGTTGGCTGCATCCTTGGTGCTTACCGCCCAGATAGGGTGGTAAGTTCCTGCAGGATTAGGACGGAAGTCCTGGAGATACATGATCTTGAAATCGCTAGTCACAGGGTCGAAGAACGGCATTGGGTCGCCCACATAGCCTACGGCAGGCTTGTAATAGGTAGCCTGGCTGCTCTCGTCGGTAGAACTGAAGTAGGTGGTTGTTGACCAGTCCTTCTGCTCTACTACCGCATCGTCATCACTGCAAGAGGCGAGTGGCATGGCGAGGCAAGAAGCCAATATGATGGAATTTATCATTGTTTTCAT
>OBCH01000311.1_pt1 | contig 10929 bp, 11 predicted proteins | sample 1495941 | NCBI WGS metagenome assembly OBCH01 (sample SAMN03418276, study PRJEB22391) | human gut metagenome | biome: human-gut; feature: organic feature; material: feces | host: Homo sapiens | place: Tanzania | collected 2013-01
TCATCGCAAAAGCAGCGATGATGGCGAGCAAAAAGGCTTGAAAAAAGCTGACTTGCAAGCCCACAGTGTGCGCTGCGGCAAGGCTTAGCACTGCTATGGTAACGGCTGCACCTGCCATATTTATCGTTGCACCTAAGGGAATGGCTATGCTATAAAGGTCTTTTTCTATGCCAAGCCTTTCGCAAAGGGCTAAATTCACGGGGATATTTGCCGCTGATGAACGGGTGAAAAAAGCAAAAATCGCGCTGTGTTTGAGGCAGATAAAGATGAGCGGAAAGGGGTTTTTGCGGGTAAGGGCAAAAACGATGAGCGCATTTATCACAAAAGCCACAAAAAGCATAACGCCCACAAGCACTATCAGCACTTTGCCATAGCTCATCAATCCGTTTGCGCCTGTTTGCGCGACTGAATTTGCCACAAGGGCAAAGATACCAAAGGGAGCAAGTTTGACGATGAATTTCACTATGAGAAGCACGGCTGAATTTAAATCCACAAAAAAGCCCTTTGTTGCGTCCGCACAGCACCTTAACGCCACGCCAAAGCCTATCGCCCACGCTAAAATGCCAAGATAGTTGCCTGTTGAAAGCGCGTTGATGGGGTTATCGACTATTTTGAAAAGCAGGCTTTTAAAGACAGAGCCTATGGCTTGGGGCGATGAAGCACTAGCAGCCTGTATGTCGCTTAATACAAGCTGCACGGGAAAGATGAAGCTCGCTACCACAGCCGTAAGAGAGGCTAAAAAAGTGCCGATGACATACAGCAAAAGCACCCGCTTAAACTGCGCTCCGTGCTGAGCAAAGTCTCTCGTGCAAATGCTCGTCATCACAAGGATAAAAACAAGCAGCGGAGCGACTGCCTTTAACGCCCCCACAAACAAATCACCCAAAACAGCGACACTTTCAGCACCTTGTGCGCTCAATGCGCCCAAAATCGCGCCCAGCACGATACCAACTAGGATTTGAAGTATCAAGTTGCCCTGATAATAAGCCTTACACACCCTCGCAAACATAACTTACCTTTTTAAATTTAAGCAAATTCTAGCGAATTTTTGCTTAAATTTGGCGTAAAATTTAGCTTTTTTCCGTAAATTTTTGCGCGGAATTTAAATTTTTTTCGCAAATTTGCCATAAAATTTGCAAAAAAGCGCAAGGCAAAAAAAGGGTAAAACAAAAAACAAAAAGCACTGCAAAAAATGCAAAATAAAAAGGCTCAAAAAGCAAAAAAGGCAAAGCAAAAATGCACCGCAAAAAAGGGGTTAAAGAAAAAGGGCAAAGCAAAAAAATGTAAAACTAAAAAGCACGAAAAAGCAAAAAACACAAAACTAAAAAACACGCAAAAGCACAAAACGCCTTTGCTTGCCCTAAATTTAAACTACTGCTTGATTTCGTTTAAGTCCTTTAAATTCTCCACATACACGCTCAAACTTGGGAAAGCAAAGCCCAGCCCGTTTTTCTCCAAAATCCGCATAAAATCCAGCATTAGCTTTTGGCGCGCTTCTCTAAATTCGCCAGCGCTTATGACTTTGGTGTAAAAATAAAGTTCTATGTTTATGGAGCTGTCGGCAAACTCGCAAAGGCTCACATAGCAGGCGTTTTTGTAGCCTTCTAAATCATTTACCGAAACTAAATTTTGGCGGTATTTGGCGCTGTAATTTTTATTTAAAGCGTTATCATCAGCGTGCGCTACCAGCGGGCTTTGCGCTAGATATTCGCGCAAATCATTCACGCAGGATTCTAACTGCTCGGGCTTTGCATTGTAAGCAACGCCTAAAATCATCTTTATGTGCCGTCCTACCTTGCGTTTAGACCAGTTTTTTATGTTTGCGCCCATCACTGTGGAGTTTGGCAAAAAGACAAGCGAGTTGTCAAAGGTGCGTAAAGTCGTCTTTCGCAAGCCTGTTTCTACGACATTGCCTTCGATGCCCGCCACTTCTATCCAGTCGCCTTGGTTGAAACTATCATCAAAAGAGATGATGAGCGAGGCAAAGAAATTTGCGATAATGTCCTTTGCAGCAAGTGCCACAGCCAGCCCGCCTATGCCAAGCGAGGCGATGATGGCTGAGACATTAAAGCCAAGATGAGCTAAAATCAGCAAAAGAGCGATGATGACGATGATGAAATAAAGCATTTTGATGATTAAATTCGCCACTTCTTTTTTGCCGCTTTTTTGAGCAAGCTTTGCTAAAAACATTATGCCGTAGCTGTTTAAAATGCCTACTATAAGCCACGCAAACAGCACCACATAGATGATATAAAAGGTGTTTGTGATTTTGACATTTACAGGGGAGGGGTAATAAAAAATCGCAAAACACACGCTAAAAGCGTAGAAAAAGAGCAGCAAGGACACGGGGCGCGTGTTTTTGTCGATGAAAATTTCGCGCACTTCCGCCTTGTCCATAGCGCCCTTTGAATTTTTGAAAAAAAGTTTCATTAAGCAAAACAAAATGAGCGGCGGCAAAAACACACGCAACACCCAAAAAAGCAGTAAAACAAGCGCAGAAATCACCAACTTGCCCGTGTCGATGAAATCATTTTTCGCATAAGAGTTGATAAAGTCTATCAAACTTTGCAGGCGAAATTCAGCGAAAATATAATTGCTCTCAAACAAAGACGCGTTGTCGCTCAAATAGCTTAAAATCTCCGAGTAAGTGGCGAATTTAAGGGACAAATCGCTTTCTTGGCGCGGATATTTGGCTTTTAGCTCGTTAAATTTAGTTTCAAGCTCTGCAAACTCGGCGTTTATACTCTCTTTCATCGTGCTGCTGTCCGCACTAGCTTTGAAAAGCTCACTCACTTTGAGTAAAGAGCTATAAAAAAGCCGTTCAAAATCCATAAGTCTCGCTTCGCTCGCATTTTTGGGCTTTTGCTTTGCAAGTTCTTTTAAGAATTTTTCGTTTAAATTCTTTGAAATCACACTCGGCAAGCGTTCTAAAAGCACTTGTTTTTGGTGTTTGAGCGTGGCTTTTTCCTTGCTAAAAACACTCGCGTTGTTGTCGCTTTTTTGGTTTAACTCATCAATTTGCACGCTCAAATCGCTGATTTCTTGCACTAGGGCTTGAATTTCGCTCTTAAATTCATCTTTGTGAGCTGAATTTGCCTTGTCATTTGTCGCTTGGCTTTCAGCTTGCTTTGAATTTTTGGCTAAATTCGGGGCTGAATTTGTCGTCAAATTTAAAGGCGGATTTGAATTTTGCTGATTTTGGGTTAAATCCGCCGCATTTGGCAGCAAGGCTTTTTCAGTGCTTGCATTTGTTTCGTTTTCAGCAAGGGTAAGGCTTGCTGCAACCATCATCATTAAAACAAATTTTTTCATCATTTATCCTTGTGTGAGATAAGCACAAAGTGCTTTTCTTCCATACTATACTCGTAAATTTCGCCCGTTTCGATGATATAATACCAAGCGTGAATTTCAAGCCGTTTTTCGCTCACGGCTTTTTGGATTTCGGGGTAGGTGAGCAGGTTTTGCAGCGAGTTGAGTAGGTTGAGCTTTTCGGTGAGCCAGCTTCGCATCGCAGCGTCTGTGCGCGCGCTTTCAAGCTCCAAAACTTCGCGCTTTATGCCATCAAGCATACTGAGCCATCTTTTGACATTTGGGGTTTTGTGTAGGGAGCTTTCATCGCTGTATAAAGCCGCGCAACCCCCGCAGTTGCTGTGTCCGCACACGACTATGTTTTTGATATGCAAGGAATTTACGGCGTATTCTATGGCTGAGGTTGTCGCCAGATAATCATCGCTCACGCGGTAAGGCGGGACAATGTTGGCGATATTTCGCACGACAAAAAGCTCGCCCGGACCCGTGCCTGTGATGAGATTTGGCACGACACGAGAGTCCGCACAGCCGATGAAAAGCGTGTGCGGATTTTGCCTGTCTTTTAGGGCTTTAAAGAGCTTTTTATGCTCCAAAAAGTCCTCTTGCATAAATTTAAGCGCACCTTTGATGAGATTTTGCATTTTAAAACCTAAAATTTTTTTGGCAATTATAGCTTAAATTTATTCACAATGGATTTATTTTCTTGCTTTTTTGAGTGTGCTTTAATTTACCCAAAGAATTTATAATTTCACAAAGGAAAAATATGCGTTTTTTGATGATAGCGTGTTTGTGTGTTTTGATGAAAGCTGAGTTGCCCCAAGCCGCAAAGCCCTACGAGGAGCAAGGTATCAAAGTCGAAGTGAGCGGAGAGCTTTTGCTACGCTATGAAAAACAAAGCGGCAAGGGCGCAAAACAAGCCCCAAAAGGCTCGCAAGGCAGTTTAAGCATAAGTGCTGAGTAATCACTCATTTAAAGCAAGGGCGCAACGCTTGATATAGCTTTTTAGGCTTGTTTGCTTTGTCAAAACGCCTTTCATACAAGCCCCAGCAACGCCCGCACCTTTAAGAAGTGCGATATTTTCAGCCTTTATGCCACCCACAGCGTAGATAGGAATGGTGCTTTGCTCGCAAATTTGAGCAAGCATATCAAGCCCGTGTGGCGGCAACAAGGGCTTTGCCAGCGTTTCAAAGATATGCCCAAAAAGCGCGTAATGACAATTAAATTCCATAGCCTCCAAAAGCTCATCACTGCTGTGTATAGAAGTGCCGATGAGATGAAAATACCGCACCACTCGGGGTTCAGCTCGCAAAATATCCAGCGGACAATGAAAATAGCGATGATTTAATTTTAATGCAACCTTGTCAAAGTTGTGCAAAAAGCATACAAGTTTGTGTTTTTTGCAAATTTTAAGCACCTCTTTTGCCAAGTCGTAGTAATCATTTTCGCGCATATCCTTTTCGCGCAAGATGAGTGCATCGACTTTTGCTCGCCCTAGCCTTGCCACAAAGTCTAAAAAATCGCCCTTTACAGCCTGTCTATCGCTGATGGCGATGATTTTTTTGTCCCACATTTTAACCCTTAAATTCACGCTTTTGCGCTTTAAATTTGTTAAATTTTGCCCTAAAATTCAGCCCACATACAAGGTATCGCTCATTATGGCTTGTAAATTCGCCCTTTTTATCGCACTCATCACCTCGCTAACTGAGCGAGAGTCTGAAATTTCAAACTGCTCATCGCCTTTTTTTGTCCCAGCTCTTTCGCCAACGCCCACAGATACGCCAGCTGAAATTTTTGTCGCGGCGATTTTAATGGCGTTGTCGCGAAAGTTAGCGTCCTCTCGCGTGGAGATAGTGATATTTGCGAAAGGCAAAAAGAGCCTATACGCGCAAAGTGCTTGTAACAAGCGGCTTTGAGTTACTTCTCGTGGCGAAATTTTGCGGTTGCCTAAAATCGGGCGCAGGCGTGGGGCGGAGAGTGAAAGCTCGGCGTGCGGGTAGATTTGCTGCAAAAAACAAGCGTGCAAAGCCGTAGCCAGCGCGTCCTTGCGAAAATCATCTATGCCAAGCAACGCCCCAAAGCCAACTCCACGCATACCAGCTTTTAAAGCGCGTTCTTGCGCGTTAAAGCGATAAGGAAAAACTCGCTTTTCGCCAAAAGCGTGAATTTGCTCGTATTTTTGGGGATTGTAGGTTTCTTGATAAATGGTTACAAAATCACAGCCCGCCTCGTGCAAAAGCTCGTATTCGCCTACATTCATCACATACACCTCAACGCCCACTACCCTAAAATACTGCCTTGCAATAACACACGCCTTTGCTATATACTCAACACTAGCGTGCGTGCGCCCCTCGCCTGTCAAAAGCAAAATCTCTTGCAAGCCCGTTTGAGCAATGGCGCTCATTTCAGCGTGAATTTCAGCCTCATTAAGCCTTGCTCGCGCTATGGCGTTGCCCTTTTGAAAGCCACAATACACGCATTTGCTCTCGCAGTGGTTACTCAAATAAAGCGGAGTGAAAAGGCTTATGGCGTTGCCAAAATGCGCTTTTGTTTTTGCCTGCGCAAGACGCGCTAAATCCTCCAAAAAAGGCTCAGCCGCCTCGCTTAAAATCGCTTTTAAATCCCATATATCAAGGCTTTGCGAGCTAGTTTTTTGCAAAACTGCACGCACGCTTTTTTCGTCAAATTCTGCACTCTCATAGCCTTGTGCGTGGGCTAAAACTCGCTCTAAAATGTCGCTTTGTATGTCGTTCATACCCTTTTGATACTCAAAAATACTTGTTTTCATCAGCTTTTTCCAAAAAAATATAAAAAATATTATAACGAATTTTGCTTTCTAAAAATGCGTTTTAAGTTAAAATTACTCATAAAATTTCAAGCGTTCAAAAGCTACATTTGCATCCTATCCGCGCTTTATTTTTGTGTATTAAATTTTATGCAAGAATTTTTGTCTTAGCTTTTTTCTTAAAGATTTTTTAGGCACTAAATTGACAAGTATTTGTATAGGCAAACGCTTGATTTTTCGCTTTAAATTTAAGTCATATAATCTTTGTTTTAACCTATCCATAAACGATAAATTTAAAGAGTATTTTTTAAAGTATTGAGTAAAAAATTCTGGGATAACTAAATAGTCAAGCCCCCCCCTCCATTCATCATTGAGTTTATAATTGCCCATTATTCTAGTGATAGAATTTGTGATATTTTCTTCTTTAAAATCCCCGCGTTTAAAGTTTTTATCGTTTGTAAAATATAAAAAATCGATTGTTTTATCAGGGTATTTTTCTTTGATTTTTATCCATTGAGTTTTGAGTATATCATCATTTGCAAGTTTATCTGGACGAGCAGGCGTTTCTATATAGACGATACAAAGACTCTTTGCGGTTTGAATTTGGCTTAAAAGCCTTTTTATTCGCCTTTCATACTTTGCCCTAACTTGCGCATACATTACATCAAATTCAACACTTTTTAAAAAATCGTGATTAAAGGTTATATCATTGTAGGTATTGTGATAAGCATTGCACTTTATACTTGGCGTATAAAATGAAAATTCCAAATCATTCTTGTCAATAAAACGCTTAAATTCATCAAGCACTATTTTCATTCTGCCTTCAAAATTTGCCCCAAAGAGCCAGTCAAAGGGGTAAGAAAAAACTTGCAATTTAGAATCCCTCAAAGACTGCGTGCAAGAACACGCCTCGCCAACAGAAAAAATCAAATCATACCTTTTCTTTGCCATTTTATTTCCTTTGCAAAATCATAACTTGATTATAGCTTTTCTTTGCAAATTTTTCAATCCCTCAAAAAGCCCGTTAATGGCGATGAAGCTTGGCTAAATTCAGCTTGCGGGGCGAGTTTTGCTAAAAATGCCATCCGTCCAGCCTCCACAGCTAAGCTAAAAGCCCGCGCCATAGAGCTTATATCGCTAGCATTTGCGATAGCCGTGTTTATCATCACGGCGCTAACGCCCATTTGCATAGCCTCGCAAGCTTGTGCAGGCGTGCCAAGCCCCGCATCTACGATGATGGGCAAATCCAACTCATCAAGCAAAATTTGGATAAAGTCCCTTGTTTGCAAGCCCTTGTTGCTGCCTATGGGCGCAGCAAGTGGCATAATCGCCGCCGCACCCGCATCGCGCATCAAACGCGCCGCATAAAGGTCTGGATACATATAAGGCAGCGGCGTAAAGCCCTCTTTGGCAAGCATTTCCACAGCTTTTATCGTCTCAAAATTGTCAGGCAGTAGGTATTTGCTATCTCTTATGACTTCGATTTTTATCAAATCACTATGACAAAGCTCACGCGCAAGCCTTGCGATACGCAAAGCCTCCTCTGCGTTTCTTGCGCCGCTTGTGTTTGGTAAAAGCGTGATATTTTCGGGGATAAAGTCAAGTATGTTTTCCACACCGCCCGCATTTACGCGCCTCAAAGCAAGGGTAAGTATCTGCGCGCCCGCTTGCTCCACAGCTGCCTTTATCAAATCAAGGCTGAATTTGCCCGAACCCAAAATAAACCGCGAGCTAAACTCGTATTTGCCAAGCTTTAAGCTGTCTTTTTTAGTCATTATCATTTGCCTTTTGCTTAAATTTAGGACAAATTATAGTCTTTTATTTTGAATTCTTGTTTAAAAACGATAAATCGCGCCTATCTTTTTAACATTTTGTTGTTAAATTTTCGCTACAATGGCGCAAAAAAGGTAAGATGATGAAAAATGAAAGCCAGATAAAGCAGCTACGCATGCAGAGCATTTTAAAAGAGCTTATCCCCGAAGCTTTGGCAAACCTTGATGATGAAGTGTTGCGAAACCTTTGTATCACCGATGTGGAGTGCAAAAAAGGGCGTTATGATGCCTTTGTTTTCGTGGATAAAATGTTTTTTAACGCGCACGAGCAGGAGTTGATTTTGGCTAAGCTACAAAAAGCCGCAAACGCCTTGCAGAACTACTGTATGAGCGAGCAAGGCTGGTATCGCTGCCCTAAATTTCACTTTAAATTTGACGAACGGCTTGATTATCAAAACCATATCGATGAGCTTTTTGAGAAAATCCACAAGGAAAAAAATGCCTAAAATAGCCTTTTGCCACGCGAATTTAGCGCATTTTCAAAGGCAAAGTAATGCTTGAATTTGATTTAAAAGCCCTTTGCGAGCAAGCGGGCGTGAGCCTTTATGATGATGAGTTGGTGAGCGAAAACGGGCGCAAAATCTACCGCGTGTATATCGCTAAAAAAGGCGGCGTGAGCTTAGAAGAGTGCGCTAAACTCAGCGAAATTTTATCGCCCATACTTGATGTCAAGCCGCCTTGCGCAGGCGAATACTCTCTTGAAGTAAGCAGTCCAGGGCTTGAACGAAGGCTTGTTAAGCCACAGCACTTTGAGTTAAGCGTTGGCGAAAAGGCTGTTTTTGTGATGAGCGATAAAAGCAAGATTGTGGGCGAAATTTTGGGCATCTCAAAGGCTCAAAGCAAGCTAAACGCCGATGAAAAGGACACTACAAGCATTAGCGTGCGTGATGAAAATGGCGAGCAAAAAGAGCTGAATTTAAGTGAGATTAAAAAGGCAAAAACCTTTGTGGAGTGGTGAGTTGCGTGCTTTGAACGCTTGCGGATTAACACCTAGTGCGATAAGCCTTTGCTTTGCAAATCGCATTTTGGCGTGAAAATCGCTACATTATCACCACAAACGCCATAAATTTTTTATCACAAAAAACACTTTTTACTTGTGATGATGGATTATTTGTCATTTTGACTTTTGTTAAAAAGCGACCAAGTGGCTTACAAGTTTGTTATCATAGCGTAGCCGTAGCAAAAAATCTACTTGCAAAGACGGCGCACTCTTGTCATTTTGAGCGGAGTGCGTTAGCACAAAGCGAAAAATCCAAAGAATTTAAGGCACGCTTTGAATTTAAGGCAAAAAATTCACGCTTTAAAAGCGCAAACTCACACTTTAAATTTATGGATACTTCGCTAACGCTCAGTATGACAAGTAAAATCAGTATGACAAATTCACGCTTTTGCTTGAATTTTTAGTAGTAAAACGCTATTTTTTATGGCTACACCACGCTGTTTTTGCAAAAACGGCTCGCTAATGACAAAAATTTACAAAATTGCATAAATTTTCTAAAACTTAACTTAAATTTTGTAAATTTCACTTTTTATACACAGAATTTTTAAATTCCTTGCACTCAAAGCCATTTTTGCTCAAACTCACCACGCGCAAAAACCCGCCCGCATCGACTTTGCCCTCGCACAAAAACACGCGAGTGGCGATTTGCACGGGCAGTTTGTGGCGGTTGCGATGCCCAAAGAGCTGGTAAGTGTTGCTTGGCGTGTTTTGACAAAACTGCTCAGCGATGAATTTACTCTCTTCATACGAACCAACGCCCATTACCAAGTCCTCGCTCGGAATGAAACTCAAATTTTCCAAGTTTTTCGGCAAAAAATTCAGCCCGCCGTGGCAGCAAAACACCACTCTGCCTTCAAATTCATAGCAAAAGCATTCTTTAAAGTGCGGATAGAGCTTTTTCGTCTCTTGCTGGGTGATTTTGCCGCGCCGAAAGTCTTTGAGCGTGTTTTCGTTGAATTCTTTGGAGTTTGACGGCTCGCCGTTTGACCAGCGGATAAGGTGCTTTTCGTGGTTGCCCTCCAACAAAACGACATTGTCGCAGTCTTTGATTTTAAGCAGCCATTTGATTACCTTGTCGTTTTCAAGCCCGCGGTCGATATAATCGCCCAAAAATATGTAAAATTCATCTTTTTTGAGCTTGTTGATAGCCTTGTTCAGCACGCTGAAACACCCTTGTATGTCGCCTATGTGGTGAATTTTCTTGTAGGCGTTGAGATTGTTGAGCTTGTAAAGGCTGTTTTTCCAGTCTTTGGGGGCTAGAATTTGGTATTTTTTAGGCACTTTGTCGCGTTCTAGTGAGTGGGCTATGGCTTCAAGGATATGCTCGGGTATGAAAATGCCGCTTTGCTCGGCTAGGGAGAGATTTTTTTGCTTGCACTCGTCAAGTTTCAGGGCGTCAAACTCGATGATGAAACACTCGTAGCGGTATTTGTCCGCCAAATCCTTATACTCTTTGAGTAGCGAAATGCTGGCGTTTGGGGCATTGACGACACAAAATTCGCCCTTGCTCATTCGCAGCTGCAAAAATTCAAAAAGCGTGTGTAAAATCTGGCTTTCGTTGCGATAATCAAGGCTTTTGTAGCCGTTTGAGAGCATTTTGTATCCGCCTGCTAAAAAGCGTAGTTCCTCGATGTCCAAAGTGTAAGGTGCTAGGTGGTTTTCAGCTAAAAATAGCTTTTGTCCGTTAAAATAGTTGCCCCGCAAAATCAATAAAGTTCGCAAATTCTTATCCTAAAAATAACTTGGGAAAAATTTTAGCAAAAAATGATTTCTAGCGGATTAAGATGAAAGGCAAGTGCGTAAATTTTTAAGCAAAGGCTGAATTTTGCGTGAAATTTAGCTTTGATGAGCGCGTTTTAGTGTTTTAAACGCCGAATTTAAAGGCAAAAATTTTAAACGCCAAAATCGCTGGCAAATGCTTTGCTCGCTGAAACGACAAGCATTTGTTAAACTTTGTTTGAAATCTAGCCCGCTTAAATTTGATTTGAGCGGGCTTTTATCTTAAC
>OBCH01000314.1_pt1 | contig 10900 bp, 7 predicted proteins | sample 1495941 | NCBI WGS metagenome assembly OBCH01 (sample SAMN03418276, study PRJEB22391) | human gut metagenome | biome: human-gut; feature: organic feature; material: feces | host: Homo sapiens | place: Tanzania | collected 2013-01
CCGATGCGAGTAGCCAAGGCTATGCAGATACTGACTCGCGGCTATACACAGGATGCACACAAGGTATTGACCGATGCCCTCTTCGAAGAGAAATACAACCAGATGGTCATTGTGAAAGACATTGATTTCTTCTCGATGTGCGAGCACCACATGCTTCCTTTCTATGGCAAGGTGCATGTGGCTTATATTCCAAATGGTAAGATTACGGGATTGAGCAAGATAGCACGTGTGGTTGATATCTATAGTCATCGACTTCAGGTACAGGAGCGTCTTACCCAGCAGATTAAAGACTGCATTCAGGAAACACTGAATCCTCAGGGTGTGATGGTAGTGATAGAAGCCAAGCACATGTGCATGCAGATGCGAGGTGTAGAGAAACAAAATTCCATTACCACCACCAGCGACTATAGCGGAGTATTCAATTCATTGAACACCCGCCAGGAGTTTATGAGTCTGCTGAGAGGAGAAACGAAGAGAATTTAATTTTTTAATGTTGAATGTTGAATGTTGAATGTTGAATGTTGAATTAGGCATACGCCATAGCAACTGGCAATTCAACATTCCTCCCCATTCAACATTCAACATTCAACATTCAACATTATCACAAAAGATGAAGTTTATATCTTGGAATGTAAATGGCCTGCGCGCTTGCGTGGGCAAGGACTTCGAGAACCAGTTTAAGGAGCTCGATGCCGACTTCTTCTGCCTGCAGGAAACAAAGATGCAGGAGGGACAGCTCAACCTTCAGTTTGAGGGCTACGAGAGTTATTGGAACTACGCCGAGAAAAAAGGATACTCCGGTACAGCCATTTATACCAAGCACAAGCCATTAAACGTAAGTTATGGCATGGGCGTAGAGGAACATGATCATGAAGGCAGAATCATCACGCTGGAATATGACCAGTTCTATCTCGTTACCTGCTACACCCCAAATTCGCAGACAGAACTCAAGCGCCTGGATTATCGCATGACCTGGGAAGACGATTTCCGCAAATTCCTGAAATCTCTTGATGCCAAGAAACCTGTTATCATCTGCGGCGATCTGAATGTAGCACACGAAGAGATAGATATCAAGAATCCGAAGACCAACCGTCGCAATGCCGGTTTCACCGATGAGGAACGCGAAAAGATGACTATCCTTCTGAATGATGGCTTCACCGACAGCTTCCGTTATCTCCACCCTGATGAGGTAACCTATTCGTGGTGGTCATACCGTTTCAAGGCGCGCGAGAAGAATGCCGGCTGGCGTATCGACTACTTCCTTGTCTCCAACCGTATCAAGGAACAGATTACAGAAGCTAAGATCCATACAGAAATCATGGGCAGCGACCATTGTCCGGTAGAAGTAGATTTAGCATTCTAATCCAACATTAATAAGAATAATCAGACGAGGGTGTGTCATTAGTTAATGATGCACCCTCTTCTTGTTGTTGGTAAATATAGGTCATAAAAAAAGGGGATGCACCTTCCTCACGGAAGCCATCCCCATATTGGTCATATCAACATAAAATTTTAATTTATATAAGAGAGATTTTCTTTTAATTCAATGAAGTAACAAAACTACATAGTTGCTTATTTTGATTACAAGAACTGTTTCAACTCAGAGAGATTTCTCTTCTCAGAAGTACCGTCCTTATAAGTTACCATGAAGTAATCGTGAACAGACTTGCCATTCTTGAACTGAACGACAGCTACACCGCCTTCACGGAGCTGGAGAGTGAAGTAGCCTTCGCGCTTGCCATTGACATACTTGCCATGCCACTTCTCCTTACCATTCTTATAATAGGTAGTAACCTCACCATTAAAGATAGTATTGCGATCGTTGCCGAGGTCGATAAAGCTATAACCACCTTCAGCACGGAGATTACCGTTCATATAGAAGTCCTGGAAAACGTCCTTCTTGTTAATGCCTGTACCAGTAGTCATCAGCAGTCTGTAATAACTAGCCTGTTCTGCACTGGTTACATTGCTCATATTTTCTGCATAGAAAATAGTGTCAGCTACAACTGTTGCATTCTCTACGTGCTTACGACCGAAAGCTGCTATGGTCATCAAAGCCATCAATGAGAATAATATCATTCGTTTCATATCGTTTATTTTTAGGATGTTATTATAATTGTCTTTGTTTCTTTTTCTGGTGCAAAGATACAACGATTTCCGAAAACTTCATAATTCCTTAACGCTATTTTATCTTATTTTTTGGTCAAGTTATACTTTTTGTTTTAGAACGCACACAATCTTACAATTTGCAATTTCAGGGCCTAAAATTTCGCATATTGCACGAAGACATACCTTACAAAACGCCATTTTCATGGAGTTAAGTTTACAAAATGTAACTGAATTGATATACATCAAGAAGATGAAAGCACAAGTTTTTTGGCATTTTGAGAAACTTTTTCAGGATATTTCTCGCCTATCTTCTTTTATTTTTGTATTTTTGCACGAAAATATATAATATAAGGTACGCGCATGAGAAAAATTCTTTATTTCATGATCGCCCTCACCGTCATCAGCTTTGCATCATGCAAGGATACTGAAGGCTCTATCGGCGACCCTATCATATCCAACGGGCAAGACCGCGACAGCGATATCATTACAGGCGATGATTATGTCTATCATCTGCCTGTCATCTTTCATGTCTTCTACAGCAACAGCAAACAATACATCGAATATACCCGCCTCAAAGAGATTCTCTCCAATGTGAATGAACTTTATCAGGGTGATGTCTACAACTATCAGATGGATACCATCCCGAGCGAGAACCTGCATATCCTGTTCGAACTGGCAGAGAAGAATGAGAACGGCAAGAAACTCAGTACACCGGGTGTGGAATATATCAAGGTATCAGAATCAGAGTTCGACTGCGAGAGCTTCATGAAGGACAAGAATTATGCAAAGTACTGCTGGGACCAGAACAACTATATCAATGTGATGGTATACGCCTTTAAGAAGACCGATGAGAACAGCACCACGCTGGGCATCAGTCATCTGCCTTACCAGGTTGGCGGCTATCCACAGATAGATGGTTTGAGCAATGGCAAGAACTACCCGCTGAGCAAACCGGGCAAATTTCCATATTGCGTTTCGCTCAATTCTATCTATGTGGGAAAGGAGAATGAAGGAACCCGGTATACAACAGATAAGAATCATAAAGGATATACCTACAATACAGCCGACCCGAATGCTACACTGGCTCACGAACTGGGTCATTACCTGGGTCTCTTCCACAGTTTCTCAGAAAAGACTGTGAAAGGCAAATCAGAGGCTGCCAATGATGATGACGACTCTGACTATTGCGATGATACACCTAGCTACAACCGAATAGCATACGGCGAGTGGCTGAAAAAATATATCAGCGATGCGCAAGCCATAAAACCAGATACCGCTCTCAGCATGAGAGAGCTTGCCAAACGCACCAACAGCAAGGATAAGGAATGGCAGTCAGATAACATGATGGACTACAGCATCTGTTACAGCATGCGATTCACCCCTGAACAGGCAAACCGCATCCGCCAGGTTCTGTATTATTCGCCCCTGATACCGGGTCCGAAGAAGATTCGTCCGAGAACCCGAGCCTGGGATGAGATACCGGAAACGGAAGATGACCTTCCTATCCGATATGCCAAGGAAGAGGCTGTCAGCATCAAGGACATCCGGATGCTGAAGGCTGAGAAATAGCAAAATCAAGAAAACTAGAAGAGTATTAAAAAGATATAGAAACAAGAAGAAAATGAAATATACAATCAAGGCTCCACGCCAACTCAATGCAAGTATCAACTTGCCAGCTTCCAAGAGTATCAGCAACCGTGCATTGGTAATCAATGCCATGGCGGGATGCAAGTTGCAGCCCCACAACCTGAGCGATTGCGATGATACAGAAGTCATCATTGCGGCACTGCGCGATATGCCTGATGTCATCAACATCAAGGCTGCCGGTACTGCCATGCGCTTTATGACCGCCTATCTTTCAGCTACACCGGGCGAGCATACCATCACAGGAACAGAGCGCATGCAGAACCGCCCTATTGCTATCCTGGTAGATGCCCTGCGTTACCTCGGAGCTGATATTCAGTATGAGAAGAAAGAGGGCTATCCTCCACTCCACATTGTAGGTAAGCCACTGGAAGGCGGACATCTCGAAGTGGTGGGAAACATCAGTTCGCAGTATATCTCGGCACTGCTGATGATTGGTCCTATCCTGAAAAACGGTCTGGAACTGAAACTGACGGGCGAGATAGCATCACGTCCTTACATCGACCTCACGCTGTGGACGATGCAGAACTTCGGAGCCAGTGCTGAATGGACCGATGTGGATACCATCACCGTAAAGCCACAGCCTTACAGCTGCGTAGCCGACTACACCATCGAGAATGACTGGAGCGCTTCATCTTACTGGTATGAAATGATGGCGCTGAACGGGAACCCTGATTCTGAGGTAAGACTCGAAGGGTTGTTCGACAGTTCCAAGCAGGGCGATTCTGTCGTGAAATACATCTTCAGTCTGCTGGGCGTGAAATCAGAATTTGAGAGCCGCGATGTTCTTTCTCCTGTCAAGTTGAAAGTCCAGCGCTGTCTCTTGCCTCGTTTCGACTACGATTTCAGCGGTTCGCCAGACCTAGCACAGACCATCGTTGTAGCCTGCTGTGCCCTGGGCGTGAAGTTTAAGTTTACCGGTCTTGCCAGTCTCAAGATCAAGGAGACCGACCGCATCGAGGCATTGAAGAAGGAGCTGAAGAAGGTGGGTTACGTGATTTATGACGAGAACGACAACACGCTGATTTGGGATGGTGAGACCTGCGAGCCTAGTTTCGAGCCTATCGACACCTACGAGGATCATCGCATGGCACTTGCCTTCGCCCCTCTTGCCTTCAAGTTCCCTCAGATAGAAATCAACAATCCTGAGGTAGTGAGCAAATCCTATCCTCATTATTGGGAAGACCTGAAGAAGGTGGAATTTGAAATAGTTGAAAGTTAATAGTTAATAGTTAACAATTAATAGTTGACAGTTAATAGTTCAACAGCTTTACTAATCATAAAGTTCAAAGTTCAATATTCAAAGTTCAAAGTAAATGTTGTACCTGATTTTGGCTCTGGTGGTCCTAGGCTTGATAAGCGCCATTTTCGGCATCGTTTCTCATCGCAAGGGAGAGGATGAAGAACCGCTGCAGGAAGGCGTATCGTGCAATACCTGCAATGGAGAGAACTCCAAATGCGAACAGGAATGCATGATGGAAGCCGCTACCAAGGAAATAGAATACTACGATGACGAGGAACTCGACCGGTTTGCAGGAAGAGCTGCCGACGACTATACCGATGATGAGGTAGAGGAATTCTCGGAAGTGCTCTATACAATGCAGCCGGAAGAGGTGGCGGGATGGAACAGAAGTCTGATTCTGCGAGGCATTAACCTGCCTAACCAGCTCAAGGACGAAGTCATCAGTTTTTTAAGTTAAACATGCAATGCGCAACACGCAAAGTTTAAAGTTCAAGGCTTAAAGTTCAAAGTAAAGACATGGATATACTGCAATATACATTTTTTCAGAATGCGCTGATTGGCGCCCTACTGGCAAGCATCCTGTGCGGCTTTGTAGGCACCTACATCGTCACACGCCGGCTGGTCTTCATCAGCGGTGGCATAACGCATGCCTCTTTTGGCGGCATCGGTATCGGCGTATTTGCAGGCATCAACCCCATCCTCTCTGCCATGGTATTCGCTATCTTGAGTGCCTTCGGCGTGCAATGGGTATCACGGAAGAAAGATGTGCGCAAAGACTCTGCCATCGCCATGTTCTGGACCCTGGGCATGAGCGTGGGCATCATCTGCTGCTTCCTTACTCCGGGATTCATGCCCGACCTGCCCTCTTTCCTCTTCGGAAGTATACTTGCCATCGACAGCACAGACCTCTGGCTCCTGGCAGGTCTCACCCTGTTTGTTGCCTTGCTGTTCACCTTTCTGCTGCGTCCTATCCAGACCATCGCATTCGACAGCACCTTTGCCAAATCGCAACATCTGCCGGTTACAGCAATAGAATATATGATGATGACGCTCATCGCCATGACCATCGTGGCAACCATCAAGATGGTGGGCATCGTACTTGCCATCAGTCTGCTCACCATACCACAGATGACAGCCAACCTCTTCACCTACAGCTACAAGCGCATGATAGGAGCCAGCATCGTGATAGGCTGCATCGACTGCATCGTAGGTCTCTATGCCAGTTATCTGCTTAATGTGCCATCAGGTGCAACCATCATCTTCGTCAGCATCATTCTGTTTGCAGCAGCAAGGATACTGGCAGCCAGAAAGCACTAAGGCTTTCAAACACAAAGAAAGTTAAATTTTAAATAAAGAAGAAACTTATGTTGAAGCATTTCCCATTCAGAAACCTCTTGCCAGCTATGGTTATCCTTGCCTTCGCAATGACCATAGCAGGATGCTCTACGCAGAAGAATACGGCGAAGAGCAGATGGTGGCATGCCTTCAACGCCCGATACAACACCTATTATAATGGTACCGTAGCCTATATCGAAGGCTCGCTCGAAAAGGAAAACGGAAATAAGGACAATTACTCTGAAATGATTCCTTATTATACGGTTGGCAACAAGAACAGCCGCGAACTGGGCAAGTCGAACTACGACCGCGCCATCGAGAAATGTGAGAAAGCCATTCACCAGCATAGCATCAAGCGCCGCCCGGTATGGGACAAGAAACGCCGCAAGACAGCCAAAGACCTGGAATGGCTGCAGCGCCGTGAATATAATCCGTTCCTCTGGAAGGCATGGATGCTGATGGGCCGTTCCCAGTTTTTTGAAGGCGATTTCCAGTCGGCAGCAGCTACATTCGCCTATATGAGCCGTCTCTACGCCACCCAACCCGGCATTTACGGCAAGGCACGTGCCTGGCTCGCCAAGAGTTATCTCGAATCGGGATGGATATACGATGCCGAAGATGTAATCCGTAATATCGAGCGCGATTCCATCCACTGGCGTGCCCAGAAGGAATGGGACAAGACCTATGCCCTCTACTATCTGAAGACCGGACGCTATCAGGAGGCCGTTCCGTATCTCCGCAAAGCCATCGGCTATGAGATGCGACGCAAGCAGAAAGCCCGCCTCTGGTATCTGATGGGACAGGTAGAAGCACAACAGGGACATGCCCAGAATGCCTACCGTGCCTTCAAGCATGTTATCCGCCTCAATCCGCCTTACGAACTGGAGTTCAATGCCCGCATCTCCATGACCGAGGTACTGGCAACCAACAACTCCCGGAAGATGGTATCCAAATTGAAGCGAATGGCTGCGAGCGACAAGAATCAGGAATATCTCGACCAGGTTTATTATGCCATCGGCAACATACATCTCAACCAGGGCGATACCCTTCAGGCTATTGCTGCATACGAAAAGGGTGCAGCGAAATCAAGCCGAAACGGAGTAGAGAAAGGTGTATTGCTGCTGCATTTGGGCAATGTATACTGGCAATGCCACCGATATGGCGATGCCAAGCGATGCTATGATGCTGCCATCGGACTCCTAGACCAGGACCGCAAAGACTACAAACAGCTCTCCGACCGCTCGAAGGTACTCGATGAACTGGTGCCTTATACCGACGCCATCCATCTGCAGGATTCCCTGCAATCGCTCGCCCGCATGAGCGAAACAGAACGGAATGTCGCCATTGACAAGGTGATAGATGCCCTGAAAAAGCAGGAAAAGGAAGAAAAGAGAAGACTTGCCGACCAGGAACTGGCAGAAAAACAAGACAACCAAAGTGCCGGCAGAAACAACGGCAATGGTAATAACAGCAGAAACAACAGGAATCAGGGAAACAGCAATGCCTCATCCGGCTTCGGAAACGGAGCCATAGGCAACGGCGGTTTCGGCAACACCAATACCTGGTATTTCTACTCCCAATCTGCCGTAGCCCAAGGCAAACAGCAGTTTGAGCGCCTCTGGGGTAAAAGAAAGAACATAGACAACTGGCAGCGGAGCAACCAGACCGTAGTAGCCGATGCCAAAGGTGTAGAAGAAATGACCGACGAACAGCGCGATTCACTCCTCAACGAGGCACAGAAGAAAGACCTTGAGAAGGAGAAGAACAAGAACCTGAGTGCAGAAGAAGATCCGCATCAGCGCGCCTACTATCTCGCTCAGATTCCGCTCACCGAAGAGAAGATGGCAGAAAGCAATCAGATTCTGGACGACGGACTGCTGCATGCCGGCATCATTCTGAAAGACAAACTCAATGATCTGGACGAAAGCGAACGCATGCTGCAGCGACTGGTGAAGAAGAACGCTGCATACGAACATCTCGATGATGCCTACTATCACCTCTACCTGCTCTACAACATCCGGAAGCAGCCAGCCATCGCCAGCCGCTATCTCGACCTGTTGAAAGCGAATTATCCGGAGAGTCAATGGACCGCCCTGCTCACCTCTCCTTATTATGAGGAAGATGCGAAGATGGGCATTCATCTCGAAGATTCGCTCTATGCTGCCACCTACGATGCCTTCAAGGCTAACCTATATAATAAGGTGGTACACAACAGGGCTATCTCTGACAAGCGCTATCCTGAAGGAGCCAACCGCGACAAGTTCCTCTTTATCGGTGGACTCACCCAGCTCCACGAGGGTAATATCCAGGCATGTCTCGATGATATGCAGCAGGTGGTAGAGAAATATCCGAACAGCCGACTCAGCGAGATGGCTGGAATGATTCTCAACGGAGTGAAAGCCGGCAGACAGCTCAAGGGCGGCACATTCGACCTGAGCAATGTATGGTCGCGCCGCAACACCGTACTCAATGATGATATCAAATCCAAAGCAAAGGTATTCAGCATTGAGCGCAACGAGCCGTTCGTCTTCATGCTCGCCTACGTTCCTGATTCTGTAAACGAGAACCAGTTGCTCTTCGAGATGGCGAAATATAATTTCACCTCCTATCTCGTGCGTAATTTCGACCTCGTCATTGACGAGCAGAATGGTCTGCACCGCATGCAGGTAAAGGGCTTCCGCAATTACGATGAAGCACGCCAGTATGCCAACGACATCTACCAGCATCAGGCCATCACCCAGCTCCTCTCAAAGGGAGCCCGAGGCATAGTAATCAGCGAACCAAACCTCCTGCTGCTGGGCACCAGTCTGAGCTACGACGACTATACCCTCTTCTATACCCAGCATCTGGCACCGCTGAAAATCAGCAAGGACCCACTGCTTGAAGAACCGGAGGAAATCATCCAGCAGGAAAAGACGGATGATACAGAAGAAAATGAAGAAGAAGAAACCGGAACTGCCGAAAGCGGAACAACCGGTGAAATAGAAACCGGAACTACCGGAACATTCGATAATGGTACAACCGGAACTTTCAGTAACGGAACAACCGGAACCCAGGGAACCGATGCAGATATAAAGGAAGAAAAAGCGCCAAAGACAACTTACGACAACGACGACAGTCTGGATTTGGACAGCGAAGAATATGATTTAGACGGATTTTAGTGAATAGTTATCATGTTTAAAAAGACAGAAACAGAACTTATCCTTCAACTCAGAAAAGGATCTATGAAGGCATTCGATGAAATCTACGGGCTATATGCCCGCAGACTCTTTGCCTTTTGCCTGAAATATACCAAGTCGAAGGAGAATGCCGAAGAGATCATGGAAGATACCTTCGTGTGGCTCTGGAACAACCGAAGCACTCTGGAAGAGGCAGACAGCGTAAAGCCGCTGCTCTTCCTCAGAGCCAAGCATTATCTCATCAACGCCTACAGGAAGGTCATCAATTCACCCGTGTACGAAGACTACATGGACTATCTTGACCATCACAACAGCACCACTGCTGACAGTCAGTTGGAGTATGATGATTTCGTCAGACAGCTCAACCTGATGCTTGCCAAGCTGCCTAAAACGCAGCAGGAAATCATCCGACTCTCCAAGTTGGAGATGCTCAACAATCAGGAGATTGCCGAGAAGCTCAACTATAGTGAACAGACCGTTAAGAATCAGCTGTCGATGGGTTTGAAACAGCTCCGACAGCTTATCAACAACCACACCAACCTGATGTGGCTCTTGTTTTTAGTATAATTTAACGGTACATTCTCTACCGAACCATGTATAACCTAAAAAAGGATTGTTTTATGTTAGACGACATCAAAAATAGTACAGACTTAGCTAATCTGAAGGAACGGCTCAACAACTGTTCAGATGAAGAATTAGCAGCAGCCATGGAAGAGGAATGGCTGCACGGCATCATCCCGGATAGCGGTATCTCTGACGAAGATTTGGCACGTATCAAGGCCGAAATTCATGAACAGATAGGAACCCGTAAGCAATTCACCCTGAAGCGCGTCCTCAAGTGGACCCAGATAGCGGCAGCTATTGCCCTGCCTATCTGCATGGTGATTATGGGAATGATGTATAAGGAAAACAGGCAATATGCCGCGATTCCGATGACAGAAATCACTACACAGGAGGGCGAACAGGTGAGCATCACCCTACCCGACAAGAGTGTGGTAGCGCTCAATTCGCTCTCAAGCATCAAATATGCACCACAGGATTTCTGCAAGGACAATCGCGAGATTGAATTTGAAGGCGAGGCTCACTACAAGGTAGCCAAAGACGCCCGACATCCGTTCATCATCCACATGCAGGGAATGGAAATCAAGGTGTTGGGTACCGAGTTTAACGTCATCAACCGCAAGAAAGAACAGACTGCAGAAGTTGCGCTGCTCAATGGTAGCGTGATGCTCACTTCCCTTGCCAACGGCAGCACCTATACGATGAAGCCAAACGAAATCGTTGTGGTGAACAAACAGACCGGAAAGATGGATGTCCGCGAAGCATTGCATATCGAGGATGCCTGTGCATGGCAGAAGAAGCAGCTGGTATTCCGTGATGCATCGCTGGG
>OBCH01000319.1_pt1 | contig 10749 bp, 10 predicted proteins | sample 1495941 | NCBI WGS metagenome assembly OBCH01 (sample SAMN03418276, study PRJEB22391) | human gut metagenome | biome: human-gut; feature: organic feature; material: feces | host: Homo sapiens | place: Tanzania | collected 2013-01
GGTGCTGCCCGTCCTTTTTATTTTTCTAGCAAATGCCGATTGATTTCATGTATTCTTTTAGAATTTCTGTAAACCGCCGCATTTCTTCGGGTTTTATGTCGCCCATGTTCGCGATTCTGAATGTGTCGATGTTTCCAAGTTTTCCAGGATAAATTGTAAATCCCTGACCGCGCGCAAAATCGTGCATCTTGTTAAAATCGTATGCCGGCGTTTCTGGAATAAGAATCGCCGTAATAAAATGCGACTGGTTTTCTTCTTTCACAAGCATTTTCAGCCCGATTTCTTTCAGCGCATTTACAAGAATTTTCCAGCATTCAGTGAACCGTTCAAAGCGTTTTTCAATTGTCTCCTGCTTTGTCTCGATAATTGCCTGGCGCAAAGCGTAGAATGTCTGAACCGGCGGCGTGAATCGCGTCTGTTTTGTTTCTTCAAAATATTTGTACTGGTCAAAAAGGTTCAGGTAGTAGTTTCTCATCGGCCAGTCTTTCTGCTTTAAAAGCTCTTCCTTTTTGCAGACAACAAAACCTATTCCAGCCATTCCTCCGATGTGCTTGTTGGAGGTGGCCGCGCCAAAATCAATCTGGAGTTTTTCCATGTCAATCGGCATTCCGGCATACGCGCTTACAATGTCGCAGACAGTTGTCATTCCGTATTTTTTTGCCATCGGGCAGATTTTTTCAAGCGGATTTAAAAGTCCTGTTGTTGTTTCGTGGTAAACAACCGCAAAAGTCGTGTATTTTTTTGATTTCATCTGGTTTTCAAGCGCCTCAAGGTCAATCGGCTCGTAGGTTGAAGACTTGAACACGTCTGTCTCAATTCCATATACGCTTGCGATTTTTGCAAGGCGCGCGCCGTAAGAGCCGTTGTCAACCACAAGAAGTTTTCCGTCCGGCGGAACGCAGCTTGAAATCATCGCTTCGTCTGCGCCTGTTCCGGAGCAGCCGAACATTACGGTTGTGTATTTTTCCGGATTTGCGACAAAAGAAGTTAAATCTTCTGAAACTTTTTCCATTAGGTTTCCAAATTCGAGTTCGCGCGGGCAGATGTCCTTTACAACCTGCGCATATTTTACGCTGTCCGTTGTTGTTGAAGGACCTGGATTTAAAAGAACCTCCCGCTGTACTTTCCTCAGCTCCTCGTTTTCCTTGATTCGCGGATAAATCAGCGTGTTTGCGCGCGTAAGCATTGCTTCGTCGTCTATTTCCGTCCAGGCGTAATATTCAATTTTATGTACGTAGATAGGGTCGTCCTTTGCGATTTTCTTAAAAACTGTCTCGTAGTCAATTTTTGCGTTTTCTGCGCGTGTCTTTCCGTAAAAATCAACCATTTTGTTCAGGAATTCTTTGGAAACTTTTGAGATTCCCACAAGTTCCCCGGCGACGTTCCTGATTTCAGCCTTGTTTTTGCTTACTCCGCTAAGAACTCCGTTTTCGTCCGTTTCAAGGTAAACTTCGTCCTCGCTGTTTGTTTTCCCGGAGGCAAGAATCACGTTTTTCCGGCTGTCGTTGTCAAGCGCAAAAAGTCCGATTGAATCGTACAGAAGGTCGCTTTCAAGAAGAAGGGCGGTGTCTTTTACAAAAGGCGCGCAGACTTCCAGCGTTCCCATGCTGCTTGTGTTCTGGTAATTTACATTTCTTACAGTGCGGATGCAGTGGTATTTTTCTGCAAGTTCGTCGTAATATTCGTAGCAGTGTCCTGTTCCGATGATGATTTCTTCAACGCCGGCGGCAATCAGTTTTTGTACCGAACGTTCCACCATCGCAATTCCGTCTATTTCAATAAATCCTTTTGGCATGGCTTTTGTCCGTCCGCCGAATCTTGAACCCAAACCGCCTGCCATAATAACTGCCTGTCTTATCATTATTTTAAAAACTCCATAAATGCTTTTTTGTTTTCCTGCGGAGTTGATTTTGGCCGTCCCAAATCCTTCCGCGCGCCTTTGCTGACTTTTACTTCAACAAATGTAAGCTCGTTTGTATTATCATCAAAGGAATTCTTGATTTTGGCAAGAACTTCGCCCAGTTCTTTTTCATTTTTTGCCGAATAAATTCTTTTGTAGCGGCAGGCTTTCGCGATTTCCGGAAGGTTTATCTCAAGCCCTACAGTAGGCTGTCCGCCTACAGAATCGTGCGCGCCGTTGTTCATTACAAAGTGAACCATGTTTTTAGGGCTTCTTGTGCCGACCGTAGCCATTCCACCCATCTGCATTATCGCGGCGCCGTCTCCGTCAATACAGAAAACCGGCCGCTCAGGTTTTTGCAGCGCGATGGAAAGCGCAATCTGCGACGCGTGTCCCATTGAGCCGACCGTAAGAAAATCCTTTTCGTGTCCCATTCCGTGTTTTTCGCGCAGCTCGTAAAGCTCTCGGCTCGCCATTCCCGTTGTGGAAACAAACGCTGCTTTTTCCGGCGCAGAAAGCATGATTTTTTCAATCGCCTGCTCGCGCTTCATCTCGGCGGTTACTGGAATATTGTTTTTAAGCGTGTATTCTTCAAAAGTTCCCTTGCGGATTACAAGCGCATAAGGCGCGCTGTTTTTTTTCATGTAACCGTACGCTTTTTCCAGCTGTGCGGAAAGGTTTTGCTCGTCTTCGGCCATAATTTCGTAAGGAATCTGCATTGCGTCCAGAAGCGCGCAGGTTACTTTTTATATGCAGAATTCCGGCGAAAAGTACTTTCTTACGGTCGGCTCAATGGGACCCTGCGGCTCGTCGTGAACGCCTGGTTCTCCGCGCCATCCTACAAGAATAAGCAGCGGAACGGAATAAACGTCCGGGTCAACAAGCGAAAGAAGAGGGTTTATCATGTTTCCCTCGCCGGAATTCTGCATATAGATAAGCGGAATTTTTCCGGTGGCAAAATGGTATCCTGCCGCGAGCGCGGTCGCGCTTCCTTCGTTTGCGGAGATTATATGTTTTTCAGAAGGCGCGTTGTCTGTGACGTAGGCGCAAAAAGATTTTAAAAGCGAATCCGGAACTCCTGCAAAAAAATCAGTTCCGTTTTTCAAAAGTTCATCGTAAAAAGTTGAAGGTTTTATCATTTTTGTTTCCTTTTTCAAATTTTAAAGTTTAGCCGCGCTGGTTTGTCCGTCCGCATTATTTTGTTCCCGGAATAAGCTCCAGGATTTCTTTTATCGGCATGCACATTCCGTCTGTCTCAAGCGAGCGTTCGGCTTCCAGGATTGTCTCGGCGCATTTTTTCATCGCCGGGTACGAGGATCGGAGCATGTGGTTTGCGTAGATAATCACGTTTGCTCCCCATTCCGCAAGTTCTTTTTCGGTGAACTGATTGTAAGTTGTCGGAACAAGTACAATCGGAATTTTTTCGTATTCTTTTCTGAACCGCTGGCAGAATTCCTTTATGTCCGTTCCAGTCTTGTCCTTGGAATGAATCATGACTCCGTCTGCGCCTGCGCGCACTGCGGCAAACGCCTTTGAAAGCGCTTCGTCAACAGAATATCCTGCGATTATTTCTTCAATGCGCGCGATAATCATAAAGTCCTTTGTTACCTGCGCACGCTTTCCCGCGCTGATTTTTTCGCAGAATTCTTCTTCCGTAGCCAGAACCTGCTTTGCTTCCGTTCCAAAAAGCGAATTCTTTTTAAGACCCTTTTTGTCTTCGATGATTACCGCGCTTACGCCGTTTCGCTCCAAAGTCCTGACCGTAAAGACAAAATGCTCAGGAATTCCGCCGGTGTCGCCGTCGTAAATAATCGGTTTTGTAGTACATTCAAGAATATCTGTAAGGCTCTGCATTCGGGTAGTAAGGTCAACCGCCTCGATATCCGGCTTTCCTTTGCTGGTTGAATCCGTAAGCGAAGAAGACCACATTCCGTCGAACTGGTGGATTCCGTCCTCCTTTGTAACGCTCGCATGCTCGGCAATAAGCCCGGAAAGCCCTGAGTGAGCCTCCAGAATACGCACAACCGGTTTTGCCGCTATAAGACGGCGCAGAGTCGCGCGTCTGATGTCCGGCGTAGTTCCAATATCCTTCGCGTTCTCGGCAAGCGCGGTGGAGTTTATTCCCTTCGTATACGGAATCTCCACAATCTGTCCGTTCCATTCCTTCATCACCTCAAAACATTCCTCGCGGATTTTAGAAAGGTAATTTGTTTTCCAGTCGTCACCGTGAATCATAAAATCCGGCTTCAGTTTTTTAAGGTTCGGAACATAGCTCCATTCATCCTGCGGAATAACGTTTGCCACACCTTTTATGTCCTCTATGACTTCTTTTCGCTGTTCGTAAGTTAAATACGGAAGCCTCTTGTGGCTTGCAATCGCGCTGTCCGTCAAAAGTCCGACCGTAAGCTCGCCAAGCTTCGCGCCTTCCTTGATAATATTGATAATTCCCGGGTGGATAATATCGCCGGTGATTCCTAGATAAACTGTTTTAGGCATAGAATTCCTCTCAAACTGATAAAAATACGGGCGGTCCCGCAAGTTTCGCTTCCGCTCAACTTACGGTCGCTACGGTCAGGGTTTCATTCCTCAACTTCGTTTCGGAAAAAGCCTGCGGCTTTCCCTTCCCATCGCTACCGCATTTTTCAAAATAGTTTTTTAATAAAAAAGTGTCAAGTTAACTTGTTCAAAAATTGTATTTTTTATATATTATTTGAACGGAAAACCAATAAATCTGCGTAAAAAATGTTCTAAAAATATAAAAAAAACAGATTTGTTGAACAAAAATTATAGCATTTCCGAAAAAAAAACGGCGGCAATTGTGCTTTCAAAAAAAGAATTCGACATTTTAACGCTTGTCGAGGCGGAAAAAAAGAAACTTTCTCAGCGTCAGATTGCAAAGCTTGCAGGCTACTCAGTTGGAACTGTAAACACAACTTTTTCAGAGCTTGTGGAAAAGCATTTTATTGACGGCGACAAAATTTCGGACGACGGCTTGAATGCGTTGGAGCCTTATAGGGTTCGGCGGGCGGTTTTCCTTACGGCGGGATTCGGCTCGCGCCTTGTGCCGATTACGCTGAACACTCCCAAGCCGCTTATACGCGTCCATGGCAAAATGATAATAGAATCCCTTCTGGACGCGGTTGTTTCCGCAGGAATAAAAGAAATCGTGATTGTCCGCGGCTATCTTTCAGCGCAGTTCGACCAGCTTAAATACAAATATCCGGATATAAAATTCGTGGAGAATCCCGCATACAACGAAGGAAACAATATCTCCTCGCTTCTGGCGGCAAAAAATTATCTGGAAAACGCTTATATCCTGGAATCCGACATAATCTTGAAAAATCCGAATCTTGTCTCAAAATATCAGTATCAGTCAAATTACTGCGGAGTTCCGTGCGAACGGACAGACGACTGGTGTCTTTCCGTGGAAAAGGGCAGGATAAGCGGAGTAAGCGTCGGCGGAACAGACGGTTTCAGAATGGTCGGCATCTCGTACTGGACCGGACGCGACGGAAAAAAACTCGGCGAATCCCTTGAAAAAGTGTACAAAATGCCTGGAGGAAAGGAGCGTTACTGGGACTCAGTTCCATTAACATATTGCAACAAGGATTTTAATCTGGTTGTGCGCAGCTGCTCTTTTGAAGATTTTACGGAAATCGACACTTACAACGAGCTTAGGGCGGTTGACGGCGCATATAATGTATAAAACTAAAAACAGCAAGGGCGGAAAATGTTAAAGTTAAACGGAATAAAAAAGTCTTTTGACGGAACGGCAGTTTTGAACGATATTTCTCTTGAAATCGGCGATTCGCAGATTGTCTCAATTTTAGGCTCTTCTGGCGGCGGAAAAACAACTCTTCTGAACATAATTCTCGGACTTCTTCAGCCTGATTCCGGAAGCGTTGTCTTTAATGGAAATGACATAACAAATACTCCGATGGAACGACGCGGATTCAACATAGTTTTTCAGGATTATGCGCTTTTCCCGAATCTTACTGCGTACAAGAATATTGTCTACGGTTTGCGCAATTACCCGGACCGCTCAACAAAAGAAGAGATAGAAGCGCTGATAGACCTTCTGGATTTGCGCGGGCATCTGAATAAAAAAATCGACCAGCTTTCCGGCGGACAGAAACAGCGCGTGGCCCTTGCCCGGACAATGGTGATGAAGCCCAAGATTCTGCTTCTGGACGAGCCGCTTTCGGCTTTGGATGGAGTAATCAAGGAGTCAATCAAGGAAAAAATAGTTACAATCGCAAAGGAATTCCACCTTACAACGATTATTGTTACACACGACCCGGAGGAAGCCCTTACAATCAGCGACAAAGTTCTTATCCTTAACAAGGGAGAAATCGAGCAGTTCGCAGAGCCTTCTGAAATAATCAAAAATCCAAAGAGCCAGTTTGTGAACGACTTTATCTTAAAGCAGCTTGAAGTAAAAAAGAACAACATCTACAAGCTTTTCAATCTTTAGGTCTGGCTGCGGTTCAGTCGGAAAATTCAGGAAAGCAAGGAATTTTTAATGACAAAAATAAAAGATATGTTCAAGGAAATAAGAAACAAGCAGATGCGCGCGGCCTTTTACGTTGTGCTTCTTTTCTTCTTGGTTTTTATTTTTATTCCGGCGGTCGTTCTTCTAAGGAATGCTTTTACTTTGAATTCCGGCGTCCTTACATTTAGAAACGTCGCCTCTGTTTTTGCCGGCGGAAAGCTTCAGACTGCTTTTGCGCACAGCGTCAATGTTTCGCTTTTAAGCGCGTTCATCACAACAGTTCTTGCTTTTGTCCTTGCGTACACAGTTAATTTTACAAATATTCCGGTCTGGGCAAAAAAGACTCTGCGGACTCTTGCGGTTTTTCCAATGCTTATTCCTACAATCACTTACGGTTTTGCAATAATCTATTCATTCGGAAAAAACGGGCTCCTTACAAGACTTATTGGCAGGCAGTTTTTTGACTTTTACGGATTCAAAGGGCTGATTTTTGGCTATGTGATCTACACGTTTCCGATTTCCTTTACTCTTCTTACAAACACGATGGCATACATAGACAGAAGATATATTGTTGTGTGTCGGCTTATGGGCGACAGCCGCCTGCGCAGTTTTTTTACCGCGGTAATCCAGCCGCTTTTAGGAACTATCGCGGTTTCTGTAGTCCAGAGTTTCTTTCTTGCGTTCACAGATTTTGGAATTCCCGCTTCAATCGGAGGCCGTTACACGGTTGTCGCAGGGCTTTTGTACAACACAATGCTCGGAAGCCTGCCGGATTTCCATCAAGGTTCTGTTATTGCGCTCTGCATGCTTCTTCCTTCTATTGTAAGTATTCTTCTTTTGAATTATCTTCAGCGTTTTAACGTGCGGTACAATAAAATTGCAATAAATGACAATCAGCCGGATATTGTCCGCGACATAATCTGGTCATTTTTGTCTGTTGTTATTTGTGTTCTGATTCTTTCTTCGTTTGTTGTGGTTTTTGTCGCGCCTTTTGTTGCCGAATGGCCATACAACAATGCTTTTACGGTAAGGCACATTGTTTCTGTGTTTAATGATGCGGCTCTTCTTCTCGTGTTCAAAAATTCCCTTGTCATGAGTTTTTTAACCGCTCTTTTTGGAACTTTGCTTGTGTACGCAAGCGCGCTGGTTTCCGCGCGTAACAAAGGACTGATTCACGGCACAAAGATAATAGAGGCGATTGCGCAGGTTTCAAATACTATTCCGGGAATGGTTTTAGGTATCAGCTTTCTGCTTGCATTCAGAAAAACACCGCTGCACAACACGCTTGCAATTCTTGTGTGCTGCAATCTTGTTCATTTTTTTGCAACACCGTATCTGATGATGAAGGCGTCGCTCGACAAAATGAATATCTCATGGGAAACAACCGCGCGCATTCTTGGCGACAACTGGATAAAGACTGTTGCCCGGATTATTACACCGAACGTCATAAGGACGCAGCTTGAAATTTTCTGCTATCTTTTTATAAACGGAATGGTAACGGTAAGCGCGGTGGTTTTCCTTGCCGGAGCCAGAACAATGGTGATTACTACAAAAATCCAGGAACTCCAGCATTTTGCAAAATTCAACGAGATTTTTATTCTTTCACTTCTGATTCTTGTAGTAAACCTTGCCATAAAAACCGTAAAAGGAATTGTGAATAAGAAGCAGTAAAGAGCCGGTGCGTTTGAAAGTGAATCAGTTTTTTTGTGAACTTAAAAAACTGGCACTTTAAACGAGCGTTTTTTGGGGCAACTTTTAAACTGTTTTTCTGTGTTATATTTTTTTCATTTGATGTCTTTTTCGTTGTCTTCAGAGTCAAATAAATGCTGATAATAGAAAGTTTCTGTTTTTATAGGCAAATAGTTCATTTATTCTTTGCTGCCTTTATCTTACGTTCATCCGAGCGTTTTTTTTCGTAGGCTATCACGTCTTTATCTAGCTGAGTAAAGTCAGGACGAGGTGTTAATAAAATTTCTTCAAGAACACGCTTTCCAGGAGTATTTGGAAAATCACGCCAAGAAACAGGTTTTCCATATGTCATTTTAACACCTCCACTATTTTTTTTCTAGTATAACATAAATTTTATCTTCCGTCAAAAAACAAGCATTTTCTGTCCAAAAAAACGCTGGATTGTAAGAAGTCTTTTGTCCATAAAACACCTCGCTTATAAGATTTCATAAAAATACATTAAATCTGATATTATTTATATAATCATTTTTAATAAATTATCATATAACCAGAATCTTGTGCGCGGATTGTAAAAATAAAACCAGCGTTTTGTAAAATTTCTGAAAAATTTTTCGCTGCACGTTTTTGCCGTTTTCAAGGCTTTGCATATATGACATAATAAGCCATTATTACTTGAAGGATAAATATATGAAAAAAATCAGACTTTTTGCCGCGCTTTTTGCGTGCGTTGCGATGCTTTCAGGATGTTCAAAAAAGAATCCGTCAGAAAAGCAGGTGATTATCTATTCAAATGCCGATGACGAGGCGGTTGTTTCCGTAAAGAAAGCGCTTGACGAGAACGGCTTTGCCGGGAAGTACATTTTCCAGTCGTTTGGAACAAGCGAGCTTGGCGGAAAACTTTTTGCCGAAGGTTCAGACATCGAGGCGGATCTTATAACGATGAGCTCATTCTATATTGAAAGCGCCCAGAAGATGAACAATATGTTCAAGGACTTGACTTTCGAAACAAATTCAACTGACACATATCCGGCGTTTTACACACCGCTGCTTGCCATTCAGGGCGCTGTAATTGTAAACACAAAGCTGTTAAAAGAAAACAAAATTCCATATCCAAAAAGCATAAAAGATTTGGGAAATCCGGAATACAAAAATCTTGTAAGCGTTGTAGATCCAATGGGCAGCACAACCGCATGGCTTATGGTTCAGGCGCTTGTCTCTGAATACGGTGAAGACGGCGCAAAGCAGGCTCTTTCCGCGATTTATAAAAATGCAGGCCCGCACCTTGAGCTTTCTGGTTCAGGACCGATAAAAAAGATTCGTTCCGGCGAGGTTGCGGCCGGCTTTGGATTAAGCCATCAGGCTGTCCGCGATAAAAAAGCCGGTCTTCCGGTTGATTTTGTCGACCCTGCAGAAGGAAATTTTGCCCTTACAGAATCAGTCGCCGTAATAAACAAGAAAAAATACAATCCGACCGCAATGGAAATGGCAGAATGTATCATCAAAAATGCCAGGGCCGGCATCATAAAAGACTACCCGGTTGCATTGTATAAAGGCGAAACCGTTGACGCAGAAAATCAGGCGGCAAACAGCAAGGTATTCCCGGAAACCCTCACAACCGAACTCCTTAAAAAGCACCAGGAACTGAGCGAAAGCTGCAAGTAAAACACAAAAAGGAAGGGCGAAGCCTCGCCCTGCGTCCGCACTTCGTTGCGTCCTACCCACTCTCCTAGGGGCTTCACCCCTAAAACCCCCAAAAAAAATCCTGTAGACTTTAGCGGCCTGCAGGATTTTCAAAATTTATTTTTCCACCTTGCTAATCATAAAATCAGCGATGTTTTTTCCGGCTTCGCCTTCGTGCATCCAGGCTTCGGCTTTTGCGGCGTGGCGGGCTTCTTCAAGCTCCTTGCTGTCGCTTACAGACTGGATTACTTCCTTTATGTTTGCAAACTGTTCTTCCTTCAGCTCTGTGCCGAATTTGCGCAAGACTGAATACTGCCACAGTTCCTTTCCGTCCAGATCGTAGGCATCGTAAGGGCGCAAGTCCATTCCTGCGTTTACATACATGACAGGCTTGTCGCAAAGGAATGTGTAGTCAAAAATGATTCCAGAAAAATCAGAAATCATTATGTCAGATTTTTTGAGGGAGAAAATATTCTGCCGCTCATAGTCCCATACAATATTCGGATTGTCCTTGTAGCGCGCTGTAAGGCGTTCGAGCATCTCTCTCTCTGATTTTTTAGACTGCGGATGAGGGCGCACAATAATTCTCCAGCCAGTCTTGGAAAGCGGATCAAGAAGCTTTTCGCCGTATTTTTTAAGAAGGCCCACGTCGCCCCAGCTTGGTGAAACTAGAACTGTGAACGGATGGTTTTCTTCCGCCGGAATCTCCGCGATGTTCTGTTTGTACACGTCAAGATAAGGGCAGCCGACTGTAACAAGCTCCTTTTTGTTGATTCCGCGTTTTTCCTCAAGATAGCGAAGGTCTGTCGCCTGGTAATCGCCTGTAAGAAGAACTGAGTCGAAGAAGTCCAGCCCGAAAAGCCTGTAGGTTGTGGCGTCGTTCGGCATGTGCAGAACGTGCGAGTAATGTTTTACGTTTTTGCTTCTTTTCAGCTGGTAAACCTGAAGCCCTAAAAAAGACGGAAGCGCGCAGGTTGATTCATCATAC
>OBCH01000322.1_pt1 | contig 10706 bp, 6 predicted proteins | sample 1495941 | NCBI WGS metagenome assembly OBCH01 (sample SAMN03418276, study PRJEB22391) | human gut metagenome | biome: human-gut; feature: organic feature; material: feces | host: Homo sapiens | place: Tanzania | collected 2013-01
ATTGGGATATGGTGTAATGGTAACACTACAGATTCTGGTCCTGTCATTCCTGGTTCGAATCCGGGTATCCCAACTTGATGAGAGCATCTTTCAAACCGAAAGATGCTTTTTTGTTATTGGCAAAAATATGAGTGAGATAGACATCATAACCTCAAAACAGTTTGAGACTTTGTTTAAGGAGATGCATACTCAACTGTTTTATCTTGCTTACGATATTCTGGGAGAGGCGCAAGCTGCCCAAGATGTTGTGAGTGATGTCTTCTTGTCGATATGGAATCAACATCGTGATATTTCACCCGACAAAGTGAGGGGCTATATTTTTGTGAGTACAAAAAACAAGGCTCTCGATAAATACCGGCAAAGTTCTAGATATTCAGAGATTCCTATAGAAGAGATGAAGAATTTAATGGATGTATGTGATGCGTCTTGGGAAATGCGTGAGGAAAGAATCTTGTGGGTGGAGAAAGTCTTGCAGCAGATGCCAGAGAAAACAAGGTTGATACTTGATTTGTGCTACCGTAAGCGTAAATCCTATAAAGAGGCAGCCGAGATAGTGGGCATTTCTGTAGAAGGAATCAAAAAACAACTGTTCAGGGCTTTGAAAGAATTGAGAACAAAGCTTAAAAAAGAAGGATTCCTGTCCCCCTTTCTCTTTTTCTTCGTCTTTTTATTAGACCTCTAGAGAAATTGGAAAGTTGTAGGAGGGAGAATTTTAGACAGACTTCTTTTATCATAGTATTTCATACATATATTATAATAAGGTATCATGGACAAAGAAAACAATATGAAGCTTGATGCAGATTGGCAAGCTACGACAGAAGAGCAAGGCGACATTCGAAGCGCATTGAATCGCATGGATGTAGAGGCTCCTGATGTGGACATGGCTTGGAAGGCTATGAGCCAGCAAATGGGCTTGCAAGAAAAGGCTGAGCTTCGTCATTCGGATGAGGAAAAATGTGCTCGCAGCATCGATATGACATCTTTCTTGAAAGTTGCCATATCTATTGCTGCTGTCGTAGTGTTAATCAAGTTGGCTGTACATGAGTAGTGATAGCCTTTGTTTTCTTTTTCAATGGTAGGAAAGACGACTCGTCTGTTGTTGTGCAAAGGGCAAAGACTGAGTTTTCTTCTGAAACTTCCTCAGATACAAAATCTGTAGTTCGTAAGGACTCTTCTCATGGTGATTCTGAGGATAAGTCTGAGCAAGAGGATAGACAAGTTGCTGCTAATGAAATCTTGGTGGCTGAAACGGGCAGAGGTGAAGACAGACATTTGGGGCTGAGTGATGGTACCAAGGTGTGGCTTAATGCTGAGAGCAGTTTGCTTTATCCTAAGCATTTCGCTGGTAAGGAACGCAAGGTACAGTTGCAGGGTGAGGGATATTTTGAAGTAAGGCATAATGCCAAGTGCCCATTCATTGTAGAAGCAGCCAACTTGATAGCTACGGATTTGGGAACAGCTTTTGGTATTAAAGCATATATCGGGAAACCGGCTCGAGTGACGTTGGTTTCGGGATGTGTGGCTGTCAAACAAAAGGGGGAGTCTTCTTCTTTAGTCTTGAAGCCTAACCAAATGGCAACTTTGTCAGGCGATGGTTTTGATGTCACGGATGTTGATACTTATCCTTTGGTCCAGAGAAAGAGTGGACTTTTTTATTTCCATGAGGTTGCTTTGGTGGATGTGATGAAAGAACTTGGTAGGTGGTATCATGTTAAGGTGGTTTTTGAAAATAAAAACTGTCTGCAAACTCAAGTGCATTTCGTGGCAGAGCGTAAGCTTTCCTTGGAGGAAGTGGTTCGACAACTGAATGAATTGGAAGGAATACAGGTTGTCAAGTTGAAACAGGAACTTTTAGTGAGATAGCTTGTACGAAGAAGTTCCTGTCGTACTGACAACTCATGAGTTTCTGATATATGATTGTTGTTTTATGCGAAAAATATTCGTTATTGATATGGAATAGTTGGCTTTTTGAGTCAAAAAGTAACTTTTTCCTTATTTCCTATGACTTTTTGTGTCCCCTTTTGCGAAAGACCACGTCTTTAGCAATAAGAGAGAATTATTATTATTAGGTCAATTAACATTGAAAAGTTATGGAAAAGAAACAGAGTAAGAGAATCTTTTCGTGCTTATTGTTGTTGCTCTTGGCTATCCAGATGATGGCGCAGGGCAACAAGATAACCATGAAATGTGTGCAGATGCCTTTGCCTTCAGCGCTTTATTCGTTGGAGAAGCAATCGGGGTATTACAAAGTGAATTACAATTATGACTTACTGAAAACTTACAAGGTAACTACGGAAATCAATCAGCAAGCTGCGCCTCAGGCTGTGGAAATGCTCTTGGCTTCCACGCCTTATACATCTAAGGTGGATGGTAAGATGATCAGAGTGGTAAAGAAAAACCAGCAGGATGATGCTTCCTTGCATCGAGTAAGCGGACAGCTTCTTGATAGTTATGGTCAACCTCTTGCGGGTGTCTCTGTCAAGGTGATGGGTTTGAAATTAGGAGCTGTCACTGATGAAAATGGCGAGTATGCCATGAGTGATATTCCTCAGAATGCTATGTTGGAATACTCTTATTTGGGCATGAAATCATTTCAAAGAAAGGCTTCATATAAGCATGTTACCATTATCATGGAGGATGATTCCAGACAACTGAATGATGTCGTCGTAACAGGTTATCAAACTTTGAAGAAAGAGAATGCCACGGGTTCTTTTCAGGTGATTTCTTCCAAGGACATCAACGACCGTTATCTGTCAAACTTGCAACAGAGCTTGGAAGGTAAAGTGGCGGGATTGGTCAATTATGACAATGGAAATTCCAGTGGATTAACCATCCGTGGTGTGGGAACCTTGAAAGCTAATTCCAGTCCTTTGATAGTTGTAGATGGACTGCCTATTAGTGGAACGCTAGATGATGTCAACAAGTATGAGGTTGACAAGATAACGGTATTGAAGGATGCAGCCGCAGTGGCTGTTTATGGAGCTAGAGCATCGAATGGTGTGATTGTCATTACCACCAAAAAGGCACAGACAGAAAAGTTGTCAATCGACTTCAATGCCGACATCACTTCTACCAACAAGACCGACTACAGTTCCTTGGATCTTTGCAATGCTTCTGAAATGTTGGAGCTGGAACAATACAACTTCGAATGGATGAAGCAGAGAAGTTCTGCCTTCAATTATCTTTTGAGACAATACGACAAGCGTGGTAGATTGATGGATCCGATGACACAATTGATGGTAAAGCATTATAGAGGAGAGGTTTCGGATGCCGACTATAATCAGACTGTCAACCAATGGGGTCAAAACAATTATATGGATGAATGGAGTGATCTGATGCTCCAAAATCGTTTGCAGCAGCAATACAACCTGTCTATTCGCACTAAGGGAAAGTATTTGAACTCTAGTGTTATCGTAGATTGGCATGGTGATGATACCAGCAAAAAACAGCAATATGATAATACTTTGTCTTTGCAATATGTGGGTAAACTTGAACCAGCTAAGTGGATAGACATGGATTTTGGAGTGGCACTCAACAATAATCGTTCTAAGATGCACACCAGTGAAATAGGTGAGTTTAATAGTTATAGTTCATTCTATCCTTATCAGAGTATGTATAACGCAGACGGAACTCCAGCGAGATTGATGGCTGCCGTAGCTCTTGATGAGCCATCCCTTTCTGATGCTTCGCTGGGTTTGAAAGATGAAGGCTTCTCCCCTGTGGACGATCTGTTCTTGAATTATACGAAGAGTCGTGAGACTTATACTCGCTCTTACATCCATGCTAATTTAAAGCCTATTGATGGACTGAAATTGAGTGGTATGTTCCAGTATGAAGATATTTCAGGAAGAAGCGAGAAGATGCTTGAAGCTGATAGCTATATTGTCCGTCATAACTACAACTTGTTCAGTTATGAGGGCAAGCATTACATACCGGATGGAGGTTTGATGACTGTCAAGTCTAACGAGGGTAATTATCTCACTTTCCGTGCCCAGGCTACTTACGACAAGACTTTTGCCAAAAAGCATGCTGTCAGTGCTATTGCGGGATATGAGTATCGCCAGACATTTAGTCGTAGCACTACCAACCAGTTCTATGGCTATGATGAACAGACCTTGACCAATAGTACTGGCTTGGTAAATTTCTCAGCCTTGAGTACCTTGAAGTCAACCGACTTGGGTAATCTCTATTCACCTGAGTATTATTTTTCTGCGAGCGATGTGGCAGAAAGTACACATGTGAAGCATCGCTATAAATCCTATTATGCAACAGCCAACTATACATACGATGGAAGATACTCTCTGAGTGCTAGCTATCGTGTGGATAAGACCGACTTGTTTGGTGCAGATCCTAAGTTCCGCAACCGTCCACTTTGGTCAGTGGGTACAGGTTGGAATCTCCACAACGAGCAGTTTATGAAAGATGCCAAGTGGCTCGATATGTTGAAACTTCGTTTCAGCTATGGTGTAACTGGTAACATCAATTCCAGCTATTCCTCTTACTTGACGGCAAGAATCAGAACGAATTCCATCACAGGCGAGAAGAAAGCTACACTGAATACTCCACCAAACGACCAGTTGCGTTGGGAGAAGACTACCTCTTGGGACTTCGGTTTTGATTTCTCGGTATTGAAGCATCGCTTGACGGGAACCTTTGATGTATATCGCAAGATGGGTTCTGATGTCTTGGCTAATATCGACCTCGATCCAACGACAGGATGGGAAAGTCTCAACACCAACAATGCCAAGACGCTGAATAAAGGTATGGAATTGCAATTGAGTGCCGACATTCTTCATGCTCGTTCACGTGACCAGTTGGGCTTCACACTCGATATGACTTTGGCTTATAACAAGAATAAGATAGTCAAGCTCAACCATGTGCCTACAAGTGGATTCTATGCCTTGGATGAATTCCATGAGGGTGACCCTGTCAATTCGTTGTACTCATTCGCCTTCGACCATTTGGAGACCAATGAAGAAGGTTATCAGCAGATGTTCTGGAAGAAGGCTGATGGTACTGTGTCAAGTGATGACATTTGGAATCCAACCTTCACGGTAGATGATGTGAAATATTGTGGTTCTCTCGACCCAACTTGGTCTGGTTCGTTCACCCCAACCATCACTTACAAGGGCTTCTCTTTAAGTGGTTCGTTTGTATGGTATGGTGGACATTATTTCCGTGCCAATGGAGATGAATGGAGCACATCTACTTCCGAAACGTATGGTTTTACCGCACCTCGTTGTTATCTCAACTATTGGCGAGCTTCGGAAGAAGAACGCAAGACCATGTTTGGCAATGGCTATATGATGTCGCAGATGTATATTCCTTATCATGAGGTGAAGTACAATGACCAGACGGTGGACCATGCCGATTACATGAAGTTGAGAACGCTGACCTTGGGGTATCGTTTTCCATCCAATATCTGCCGACTCTTGAAGTTGGAAGGTATCAATCTGAGATTGCAGATGACCAATGTGTTCACTTGGGTGAGAAACAAGAAGGGCATCGACCCTGAGCGTGTGGATCCTTTGGAGGGTACTGTCAGTCCAAAGATACCTAAGAGTTATACATTCAGCTTAAACGTAAATTTCTAAAAGAAGACAACAATGAAGATATTAAATATTAAAGGTGGCAAGCAATGGTTGATGACAGGTGTTGTGGCATCATTGCTTCTCTGTTCTTGTGGCGACTTGGATATCGTACCAGAAGGAAAGTCAACCCTCGAAAAGACATCTGAGCTAGAATTGCTCCTGAATACAAAGATTCTCTACGATGATCCAAATACCTTCCTAGGTATTGTGGTCAATGAGACTTACGGAACAGATTTAAATGCAACGGTGGAGCAGAAACTCAAGGTGAAGAACACGCTCAATTATGCGTATCTCGCTTTTGATGAGGAAACGGATAGAGCCAAACTTAACACCAAAGACAATTTCTATTCCAATGTTTATGGACAGGTGAACACGATGAATGTGCTCTTGTCGAAGATAGATGATGCTCAGGGAAATGACAACTTGAAGCCTGCCATCAAGGCGGAGGCTGAGATTACTCGTGCCTACTATCTTTTCTTGGCTGCCAACATCTATGCCAAGCAATATGATGAGGCTACCCTTGATGGTGCTGGCGGTATCGCTTATCCTACCGATCCTGCTGTTGACACCAAACCACAGCTTACTTTGAAGGAATGTTATGACAAAATGCTCGAAGATTGTAGTGACGAGAACATTGCCGCTCTTTACGACAAGAGCAATATCAACCGTATCACCAAGTGTGGTGGCAATGCCATCAAGGCGATGATTCTCTTCCAGATGAAGAAATATGCTGAGGCTTTGCCTTACGCACTGAAAGCCTTGTCGTATAATGATAAAATAGAGGATAGAAGCTCTGTCTTGGAAATAGGAGACTGGTTGCTTTTGCCTAATGATGGCAACACAATCTTGTATATTTCGCCAATGCTCGATAGCTGGGATTATCCTACTTGTGAACAGTTGAGCTTAGAGACGGTATCTTTGATTGAACCTGGAGACTATCTGAAAGATCATTCTAGTTTTTGGGATGCTGAATATGGCGAGGCTGACACTGGCATTCCTGGCTGTTTGGAAGCATACGGCTATCAAGCTTACATCACGGGTTGGGGATTCCGTGTGGAGCAAATTATGTATCTCGCTGCTGAATGTTACATCCGTACCGGAGAGATTCAGAAGGGATTGGACTTGATTAACAAGGTACGAGAGAAGCGAATAGATACTGGGCATTATAAGACTTTCACTGCTTCCAACGAGAAAGATGCGATGGAGTTGTTGCAACGTGCCAAGACCATCGAGTGTATCGGTAGCTACATGAACTTCTTCGACCGAAAGAGATGGAATACTGAGGAGGCTTACAAGAAAACTCTTGTGCGTGACTTGGGCGAGTTGGGGAAGTTTAGCATCGCTCCTGACAGCAAATTGTGGATTTTCCCATTCCCAACTACCGTGATGCAGAAAAATCCTTCGTTTCATTTGAATTATGAATAATCTGGTTGGAGTTATGAGAAATTTATGTTTGCATTTGATAAAATATCTCTCTCTCGCTAGTATCATCTGGGTAAGTTCAGCCTTCAAGGCTACTGCCCAGATGGTCAAGGGAGAAATCTGTGACAGTTCATTGAGTAAGAAGGCTTATATCATTTATAACCCGGAGAAAGGAGGGGACCAGTTTGATGGCGTGGAAGACCGTTTACAAATTGATGACAAGGGACGGTTCTCGTATGATGCCAGGCGATTGGGTGATCGAACATTCTGTCCGGCCTATCTTATCTTGGGTGATGGAAGTGAATGGCAGTTTATGCTCAAGCCTAGTTCTACCTTGCAAGTGAAGGTGGAGAAGAAGAAGGGAGATACAGAGGTGACATTCTCGGGAAAGGATGCCGAAGCCTCCAACTTTATGAAGCATTATGGAAAGTTGTATGATTATCAGGTGTTCTTCCCTTATGAAGGAGAGAAGCGAGTCTTGGCTGGACAGGATTCCATCAAGGTGCTGGAAGATGGCTACCAAACTTTAGCGAAGGAAGTGAAAAAGGTAAAGGATGTCGAGATGCGTAGTTTCTTGGCTCAGTTGAATGAAGGGGCTCGCATCAACTTCTTAACTCGTTTGATTGCGAAGAAAGATCCTCGTCAAAAGGATTTGTTGGCACAGATAGACATCAACAACTGGATAGGTCTTTACAATTATTTGCCACAGTGTGTGGTGAGGGCAAGTATGGATCCTAAGTTGGATGAGTGCTTTGGCAAGGATATGACGGATTTCGGACTTGCCTATATGCAGGTAATCAAGGAAAAGGTAACCGATCCTACGGTGCTTCATGCGCTCTTGGATGACTGTGGAGAATGCACATTGACATATGGTAAGGATATAGCTGATGTAGATAGGTTTTGGAAGTCATATTGTGAGATGGCGGGCGGTGATTCTACCTTGATAAGAAAATACCAAGACAAGGTTGTCGCCATCAAAGCCATCAAGAAAGGTAAGGAGGCTCCTGATTTCACATTCAGCGACCGTGATGGCAAGAGCTATCATCTGAAAGACTTCCGTGGCAAGGTACTGTATATTGACTGTTGGGCGACTTGGTGTGGTCCTTGTTGCAAGGAGATCCCCTTCTTGGAAAAGAGGGTGGAAGAATACAAGGACAATGACAAGGTACGCTTCATCAGTATATCGATGGATTCTAATAAGCAGGCATGGATGAACAAACTCGACAAAGATAAGCCACAGTGGGAACAGTTCATCGTGAGTAAGGAAGAGCATAAAGCCTTATCAAAAGCATACGGCATATCAGGCATTCCTCGCTTCCTTGTTATCAATGCAAATGGAACTATTGCCAATGGGGATGCTTTTCGCCCAAGTGACGAGAAGTTCCATGAGCAATTGGATGAAATCATCAATGGTAACTGATAGCTTTAAAGTGAAAGACATAAAAATCCCCCTTGTAGAAACGCCTATAAGGGGGATTTTATAATATTTATTTTAGTATTGATTGCTAATGATGTTTCGGCATCAACTGCTTTATCAATTATTTGTTCTCAGCATCAATCGCTTTGATTTTTTGCTTGATGAGTTCTAGCTCGTCCTTGAGCTTCTGTACCTTGCGGTTCATTTCCTCTACGAGACTGTTGCCCTTCTTGCTGGCTGCATTGAGGAAGCCGAGGTTGTTCTCGTAGGTGGTGATGTCGCTGCGCAACTGGTCGTAACGGCGAAGCAAGCGATTACGCTCGCTGTCCAATGCGTCACCGCCCTTCACTGCCACGCTCTTCAAGTTGTTCTTGAAGTTGCTGAGGCGGCGCTTTGCGTTGCTCACGTTCAACTCCTTGTAAACCTTATCAAGTACTTCGTGATACTCCTGATAGAGTGCGTCCTTGTCCTTGAAAGGTACATGACCGATGGCGTTGTATTGCTCGGTCAACTTTTGGAGAGCTTGCTGTGCGTTCTCCACAGGATTCTCCAAGAGGGCTTCCAACTGGCTGATGACCTCACGTTTCTTATCCAGGTTGGTGCGCTCAGTGTTTCTTGTTCCTGCGTTAGCCTTGTTGCGGGCATCGAAGAACTTGTTGCAAGCTTCCATGAAGCTCTTCCAGAGCAGTTCGCCTTGTTTGCGAGGTACGATGCCGGTAGCTTTCCATTCCTTTTGGAGAGCGACGAGCTTGTCGCCTGTTTTCTTCCACTCTGTGCTGTCAGCCAATTCCTGAGCCTTTTCCACCAATTTCTTCTTCTTCTCGAGGTTCTCTGCATACAGAGACTTGAGTGTCTTGAAGAACTCAGCCTTCTTGGTAAAGAAAGTGTCATTGACGGTGCGGAAACGCTCGAAGATCTTGACGTTCATCTTCTGAGGAGCAAATCCGATGGTTCTCCATTCCTGCTGCATGGCGATCACGTCCTTGGTAATCTGTTCCCATTGAGCGGCGGTCTTGATGTCGTCCAAGTTGATGGCTTCCATCTTCTCGCAGAGGGCGGTCTTTGCCTCCAGGTTCTTTTCCTCCTTGGCACGGATGTCCTCGAAGTACTGTTGGTGCTTCTTGTTGATGACAGTGCTAGCTGCCTTGAAGCGAGCCCAGATGCTCTCACGCAAGTCCTTGGCTACAGGACCGATCTCACGATATTCTTGGTGAAGGTCTTGCAACTGGTGGAAGGCGGCGATGACATCTTCCTCGTCTGCCAATTTCTCAGCAGCTTCGCAGAGGGCGGTCTTAGCCTCCAAGTTCTTCTTGAAGTCGTACTCACGAGCCTCGCTGTTGAGTTTCAGCAAGTCGTAGTACTGCTCCACGTAGAGTTGATAGTTGCGCCAAAGCTCGTTGGCTTTGTCAGCAGGCACAGCCTTGATTTCCTTCCATTCTTGCTGGAGGGTTTTGAAGTCATTATATGAATTGTTGGCTTCCTCTGGCGAGATAGCCATAGCCTTGATTTTCTCTATGATTTCGAGTTTCTTCTGTAGGTTAGCTTGCTTTTCGGCTTCTTGTTCCAGGAAGATCTTGGCACGTTTTTCCTTGATGATTTGCATTTCAGCCTTGAAAGCCTCCTCTGTTTCATCAGGAAGAAGTACAAATTTGTCAGGTTCGCCACCGTTCTCTAGATACTCTTTGGTCTTAGCTTCACGCTCGGTGAAGAGAATCTTGTAGAACGCAGTCTTCAAGTGGTCGAGTTCCTCCTTGTTGGGGGTATCGTCACTATGAGCGATTTCTTTCACTCTTTCGAGCACTTCCTGCTTGGTGGCATAGACCTTCTTTGCAGGTTCTTCCATGGTTCCCTGTACTAGGGCATTTTCTTGAGAGTCCATCATTTCACTGTATTTAGTTTATGATTCGATTTCTTGGCAGATAACGGTGCCGCTATCTGCCACATACACACACAATAATTTTGCAAACTTAAGTAAAAAAAGCGAAAAATCCTAATTTTATTTTTTATTTTTGCTTTTATCCTCGCTTTTTTATATTTTTTTATCATTATTTTCTGACTTCTTGTGTTCTTCTGGCGCTGTCCATGCGCTATGCGGCACTTGGCTTCCCCTTAGAGCAAGCGCTTATAGCGCAAGAATCCCCACGTCAATCCAGATACGACGATAGAGATAAGGATGGCGATGCCAAAGCCGATGGAACTGTTTTCCATACCGTTGATGAGGTTCATTCCGAAGAAGGATGAAATCAGGGTAGGCAACATCATGACGATACTGATGG
>OBCH01000324.1_pt1 | contig 10657 bp, 8 predicted proteins | sample 1495941 | NCBI WGS metagenome assembly OBCH01 (sample SAMN03418276, study PRJEB22391) | human gut metagenome | biome: human-gut; feature: organic feature; material: feces | host: Homo sapiens | place: Tanzania | collected 2013-01
CATCAAACATGTTGAGGGCGCAGACCATACGGATGTGCATGTCTATCAACTGGGTAGTGAGATAGAGGTTGCGCTCCAGATTGCTGGTGTCGATGACGTTGATGACGATGTCCGGCGTATGCTCGATAAGCTGCTTGCGCACATAAAGCTCTTCCGGAGAATAGGCTGAAAGCGAATAGGTGCCTGGCAAATCTACCAGATTGAAGTGGTAGCCGTTGAAATCGGCTTCACCTACTTTTGCATCCACGGTTACACCACTATAGTTGCCCACACGTTCGTGAGCACCCGAAGCAAAGTTGAAGAGGGAAGTCTTGCCGCAGTTTGGATTTCCCACCAGTGCCACGTTGATGACGCGGTGGAGTCTTTCTGCTTCCTGTTCAGCCAGGGCTTCGTTGCTGGCATTGTCTTTTCTTTCAGCCACGAGCATCTTGTCGCCGAGCGCCTGCTCGTCGCTATCGTTGGAATCTACTACTTTTGAGTCAATTACCTGCTGGCGGTCTTCTTCTTCCGCTTTGCTGAGCTTTGCATCGTTCTTGGCTTCATCAATGGAAACCACCTCGATATGGTCGGCTTCGCTGTGGCGGAGAGACACCTCGTAACCCATAATCTTGTATTTCACTGGGTCCTGGAGTGGGGCGTTAAGGAGTACATCTACCTTCTTGCCCTTGATGAATCCCATCTCGATGACTCTCTTTCTGAAGCCACCGTGTCCTGAAACCTTGACGATAACGGCGCTTTCACCTGTTTTAAGTTCTGATAATTTCATATATCTTTCCTTGTTTTAATCTTGTTCTTTTCTTTGGGGCATGACCTCATGGTCAGCTCTTTTTTCTTTTCGACTGCAAAAATACTAATAATTTTTTGCAACTTGGTAGCAATAATGTAGTTTTAAAACAAAAATACCTAGAAATGATGAGAGTATCATCAAATCTAGGTATTCTTATCATTATTTCTGATGATGAATGTTCTTATACCTTATTATATATATATAAGAGCATCATCATTTTCTGTGATTACAGGTTTCTGCCGTGGCAGTTCTTAAACTTCTTGCCGCTTCCGCATGGACATGGGTCGTTAGGACGTGGCATGTGCTCTGCACGGTAAGGAGTGCGGTTTACCTGTGCGCCCTCTCGGGTATCCTGGTTAGCAGCTGCCTCCTGTGCCTCACGCTCTGCATCCAAATCTACCTTGCTCTCTACATAGTTCTGCTGAGTGTGCTGCTCAGGAGCTGCCTCCTGAACTGGCTGCTCTTGCTCCATTACTGGAATCTGACCACGCATCAGGATACTTGCAATACGGTCGTACATGTCATTGATCATGGCATCCCAAACCTTGGCACTCTCCAACTTAAAGATGAGGAGAGGATCCTTCTGCTCGTAGCTTGCATTCTGTACAGAGTGCTTCAGTTCGTCGAGCTTGCGGAGGTTCTCCTTCCAGTCGTCATCGATAATCTGGAGAACAACGCTCTTCTCAAATTCCTTCACTACGTTCTTAGCCTCGCTCTCGTATGCCTCCTTGAGGTTGCAAGGAATATTGTACATGCGCTTGCCGTCTGTGATAGGCACCATGATGCGCTCGTATATAGCGCCCTGGTTTTCGTATACCTGCTTGATGATAGGCATAGCTGTAGCCTGGATGCGGTCTGTCTTACGCTTGAATGTAGCCATAGCCTCCTGGAAAGCACGCTCAGCCAAATCCTCACGTCTGCCGTTCTCATACTCATCCTCGTTGAATGGAATCTCCATTGCGAGAACTTTCAGGAACTCTTCCTTGGCACCGAAGAAGTCGTTGTTGTTGACGATGTTCAATACGCGGTCCCAGATGATGTTGGCAATATCCATACCGATACGCTCACCCATGAGGGCGTGGCGACGCTTCTCGTAGATAACGGTACGCTGACGGTTCATCACGTCATCATACTCCAAGAGGTGTTTACGGATACCGAAGTTGTTTTCCTCAACCTTGCGCTGGGCACGCTCGATGCTCTTGCTGATCATTGGGCTCTCGATACGCTCGCCATCCTCGAAACCGAGACGGTCCATTACCTTGGCGATACGCTCAGAAGCGAACAGACGCATCAGCTTATCCTCCAATGATACATAGAATACAGAAGAACCTGGGTCACCCTGACGACCGGCACGACCACGGAGCTGACGGTCTACACGGCGGCTCTCATGACGTTCTGTACCGATGATGGCAAGACCACCTGCAGCCTTTACCTCTGGAGTCAGCTTGATATCGGTACCACGACCAGCCATGTTGGTAGCGATGGTTACGGCACCCTTACCGTTAACTGAGCGACCTGCCTCGGCTACAATCTGAGCCTCCTGCTGGTGCAGCTTAGCGTTCAATACATTATGAGGAATGTTGCGCATCTTCAACATCTTGCTCAACAACTCAGAAATCTCGACAGATGTTGTACCTACCAAGACTGGGCGGCCTGCATTACGTGTCTCCTCGATTTCGTCGATAACTGCACGATACTTCTCGCGGGCTGTCTTGTATACACGGTCATCCAAGTCCTTACGCTGGATAGGGCGGTTGGTTGGAATCTCAACAACATCGAGTTTGTAGATATCCCAGAACTCACCTGACTCTGTACTTGCTGTACCGGTCATACCTGCGAGTTTGTGGTACATACGGAAGTAGTTCTGAAGTGTGATGGTAGCGAAGGTCTGTGTAGCAGCCTCTACCTTTACATGCTCCTTAGCCTCAATAGCCTGGTGCAAACCATCGCTCCAGCGACGGCCTTCCATGATACGTCCTGTCTGCTCATCCACAATCTTCACCTGTCCGTCCATGACAACATATTCGTCGTCCTTATTGAACATGGTGTAACCCTTCAGGAGCTGCTGCAAGGTGTGAACACGCTCGCTCTGTACACCATAGTGAGCCAGCATCTCGTCTTTCTTGTCAAGACGCTCCTGGTCTGAAAGGTCTGTACGAGCCTCGAGTTCGCTCATTTCAGTTGTGATATCAGGCAATACGAAGAGTTCCTTATCGTTTACCTGCTTAGCCAACCAGTCTGTACCCTTATCGGTCAGGTCGGCAGAATTCAGTTTCTCGTCTACAACGAAGTACAATGGCTCAGTAGCCTTAGGCATCTCACGGTTGTTGTTTGCCATGTAGTACTCTTCAGTTTTCAGCAGACCAGCCTTGATACCTTCCTCAGAAAGATACTTGATCAATGGCTTGTTCTTAGGCAATGCCTTGTAAGAACGGAAGAGTGCGAGGAAACCTTCATCGAGGAGTTCCTGATTCTTAGCCTTTGTACCTTCGTTAATCTTCTGCTTAGCCTCGGCGAGCAATTCTGTAGCCTGCTTGCGCTGTACCTCGTAAAGTTTCTCAACCAATGGCTGATACTGCTCGAACATCTGGTCGTCGCCCTTTGGAATAGGACCAGAGATAATCAATGGGGTACGGGCATCATCAATCAGCACAGAGTCGACCTCATCGACGATGGCGTAGTTGTGCTGGCGCTGTACCAGGTCGGCTGGGTTGGTAGCCATGTTATCACGAAGATAATCGAAACCAAACTCGTTGTTGGTACCGAAGGTGATATCTGCCAGATATGCCTTGCGACGCTCGTCGGAATTAGGACGGTGCTTGTCGATACAATCTACAGAGAGACCGTGGAACATATAGAGAGGTCCCATCCACTCAGAGTCACGCTTTGCCAGATAGTCGTTCACGGTAACGACGTGAACACCATTACCTGTCAAGGCATTCAGGAAGATAGGAGTAGTACCAACGAGAGTCTTACCCTCACCGGTAGCCATCTCGGCAATCTTACCCTGATGGAGAACAACACCACCGAAGAGCTGTACATCATAGTGGATCATTTCCCACTTCATATCATTACCACCTGCTGTCCAGTGGTTGTGATAGATAGCCTTGTCGCCATCGATGGTTACGAAGTCGTTAGCTGGGTTTGAAGCCAACTCGCGGTCGAAGTCGGTAGCTGTAACTACTGTCTCCTCGTTTTCTGCGAAACGGCGAGCTGTATCCTTTACGATGGCAAAAACCTGAGGCAATACCTCGTTGAGGACAACCTCATACTTGTCGAGTGCTTCCTGCTCCAACTTATCGATCTGGTTGAAGATACCTTCACGCTCATCGATAGGAGTGTCTTCGATTTTAGCCTTGAGTTCAGCAATCTTTGCCTTTTCCTCGTTGGCATACTCTTTTACGTACTTCTGGATTTCCTTTGTTTTTGCACGAAGTTCGTCATTGCTTAAGGCCTGCATCTTAGGATACTCTGCCTTGATCTTTTCTACGATTGGCTGAATCAACTTCATATCGCGAGTTGACTTGTTGCCAAACAATGACTGGAGAATTTTGTTAAAGTTCATTGTATATTTATTTTTTATTATTATTCGAAAAATAAGGAGTTAAAGTAGTTAAGGAGTTAAAGGTGTTATGACAAATGCTGCTCTGTCAGTCCTTTTTCCTCTTCTGCTTTTTCCTGTTGTTTGTTTACTAGCTTGCAAATTTACTAAAAATATCCGTAAATCTGCAAGGAATTGCCAATTATTACCTGTTTTTATGGCAAATCTTCTGAGTTTTGCTTACAAAAAGCGCAAAATCAGCAGTCTGGACCTCGAATAACAATACTCCCATACGGAACTTTGTGTCTGTGCTCCGTAGGGGATTCATAATAAATATGTGAATGAATGTCTGTCAGAATGTCAGAAGAATGGGCAGCAAGTGTTGCCGACAAGGTAGGATGGTGCGCTGCGATGCTTTCATCTTCTGATGCCGCCTTAATGGCTTTGAGCACGCAGAGGATGTCCTCCTCCAATGCCTTCGCCTCCGGTTGCTGGATGAATTCATCGTAGGATATATCCGTGAGCGCAAACTTCAGCGCCTGCTGATAAGTCTGTGCCTCCATGCCGGTTGCCGCCAAGACAACTAAAAGGGCTGTGATATATCTGTTTACCATCATTGTTGTTTATCTTCTTCTGTTCCGGAAACGATGTTGTGCCAATCGTTTCCTTACTTATATCTTAATGTCTGTTTGTTCTTTCTGAATTTCTTTACGATATGCTTCTGTAAACCATATTTGTTTGGGTTTAAATCCATCATGGTCGACTTGACGCAGTATCTCGCTAGCAAAGAAAGTGCCAAAATACTCATTCCCTCTGCATAGTTCTGCCATATCTGCATGAACAGAGCAATGAGCAGAAACCATCCCAGGAGTTCGTAATACCAATACTGTTGACCTGCTCTCATCCTCTTGATGGTCTTCCATGCAAAGATGAGGTTGAGCGGATTCAATATCAGAATCTGGAAATTTATCTGTACAGTAGGATGCTGCGAGAAGATCATGGTGAAGAGAATCAGTCCCGGTAATCCCGTCAGAACAAGCAGGATGGCATCAAACCACCAGTAGTTTTTCTTTTTCACACATTCTCTTACCGTTGTTCCTATGATGATGAGCGCCAGGGCGCTGGCTATCATTTGTGGGGTGACAGGAGCATCGTCTGTTATTTGTGCCTGTGCAGGGATGAGATCAGATGTTTCATCTACCAGGGTGATATAGCCGCTGGCTGTTGTAGCATTGATTTTGCCGTCAGCAATCTGAGATGCATCAATAAAGTCGGTTCTTCCTTCTGTGGCGAAGTCTTTGCTCAGATTGTCTGGCAGGAACTCCCATTCTCTTTGTGTGATAGGACGGTCTGCCTGACAACCCAGAAGAAGGTCATTGCCGAATCTTGCCCAGCGGTGCTGCCCGTTGAGCTTGTGAATCTCTTCCCTGTAGGTAGAAGTGGTAGGAGTATCTTTAAAGTTGGTACTCTGGGTTCCTATGTTGGAGAGAATCATCTCGCGTGCCCGAGTTGTACAGTTGTCATAGAAGAAATTGTAACGGTATATGCGGTTCTCCGGCTGTGCATTCTTGTCGATGCTTCTCAGGATTCCCAGCTTCTCTGTGCGGGAGAGACGGAGGCGCTGCTGTCTTACCCATCTGCCTTCATGTGCATATTCGGCAATGAAGTCGCTCATTGGGTAGATGCCGATCTGATAATCGGTGAGTCCGAAAACAAAGCGGAGCACAAAGCAACTTTGGTTAAAACTGAACATACCCCAGTTGACGGCAACGTCGGTTCCCATAGCTTTGTTCTGTATGCGGAGAGCGGTATGTCCATAATACGACCACACCTCCTGGCCTGGTCCGCAAGTCAGGAGAGAGATGTCAACAGAATCGAGCCACGCAGTAGCTTCTTCATTGACACGACTATTCTGCACAGAAATATCAGAGTCCTTGTCTCTAGAAAAATCCTGTGCAGCCACTTCAGTAGTTAAATTGATTAAAATTACTGCTAAAATGGCACTAAAAATATGCTTAAAACGTTTCACGATGCAAAAATACCTTATTATTTTCAATTATCCTTCTTTTTTCTAGATTTTTTTTAATACTTTTGCACTCTGAATATAATTTTGAATGATTATTAAAGAATGAGAAAGCTTTTTTTAGCAACCCTATTGTTGGGTTCAGCCCTTATGGTTAATGCCCAAAGTGGTACTAATTCGCCATACAGCCAGTATGGTCTCGGCATCTTGTCGGACCAGACTTCTGGTTTTAATCGCGGTATGAATGGAGTCGGTCTCGGCTTTCATGAGCATAATCAGGTAAACTATCTCAACCCTGCATCTTATGCTTCGCTCGATTCTATGACTTTCATCCTTGATGCCGGCATCTCTGGTCAGGTGACAAATTTTGAAGAGAATGGTGTGAAGAAGAATGCCAACAACTCAAATTTCGAGTATGTTGTTGCAGGCTTCCGCTTGCTGCCACATGTAGGTATGAGCTTCGGTATCATCCCTTTTACCAATGTGGGCTATAATTATTCTGCATCAGAATGGGTGAATGCTGACAAGGAGGCTTACTATACCAACACCTATTCCGGTGATGGCGGTTTGCATCAGGCATACATCGGTGCTGGTTGGGAACCGCTCAAGGGCTTGTCTGTAGGTGCCAACTTCTCATATCTCTGGGGCAGTATTGACAGAAGCGTATCTAACAGCTACAGTAATTCTTATTACAAGACCCTCACCCGCTATTATTCTATGCAGGTGAACAGCTATAAGGTAGATTTCGGTGTACAGTATACCCATCAGTTCTCAAAGAAAGATTGGGCTACCGTGGGTGTTACCTTCTCGCCTGGACATGGTCTGGGGGCTTCTGCTGATATGAAAATCATTTCAAATGATACTCAGAATGGTGTAACCGATACCACCGCTTACTCTATCGACAAGGCTTATAAGTTGCCTACCATGATTGGTGCGGGCGTAATGTGGAATCATAACAACCAGTGGAAGGTTGGCTTTGATTATACTTTGCAGAAGTGGGGTAGCTTAGGTTATCCTAGTTTCGATGGAACCAACTATGCATTGAAAGATGGTATCTACAAGGATAGAAGCAAGTTCAATCTCGGTGCCCAGTATTGCTATGGAGAGCGCAGCCGTGCTTTCTTCAAGCGTGTTCAGTATCGTGTAGGTGCCAGCTACGCCACACCTTATTATAAAATGAATGGTGTTGATGGACCGAAGGAAATATCTGTGAGCGCTGGTTTCGGTATTCCTATCATGAACTCGTACAACAACCGTTCTATGCTGAATATCAGCGGTCAGTGGGTGAAGAGTTCGGCTAAGGATCTGATAAAGGAAAATTCTTTCCGTATCAATATCGGATTCACATTCAACGAGGATTGGTTTAAGAAGTGGAAGATGGATTAATCTTCCGCTTATATATAATAATGTATAGATCTATATATAATAATGTATAGAATAAAAGGCTCTTATGTTGTCGGTATCCTGATGTTCCTGATTTTGGCTGGTTGCCAGAACCAGGTAGAACATACTGCGCCCGCCATCCGTCCGCAAGACTCGGTGGCGATGATGACGTCGTATGGTGTAAATACATTGGTAAGCGACTCGGGAGTTATGAAATATCGCATCGTAACAGAACGGTGGGAGGTGAATACCAGCAAGAATCCATCTTTGTGGATCTTTGATAAGGGACTTTTGCTGGAGCAGTTTGATGAGAAATTCCATATTAACAGCTATATCCAGTGTGATACAGCTTATTATTATGATCAGCAGAAGATATGGAAACTCTATGGTAGGGTGAGTATCCTGACCAAAGATGGTTTGCGCTTTAATAGTGAGCAGCTTACCTGGGACCAGAACAAGCACGAATTGTCAAGTAACGTGTTCAGTAAACTTGTTACTCCGGAAAGAACGCTTCAGGGTTCTCATTTCTGGAGTGATGAAAAGATGACGCGCTATTATGTGAGCAATTCGAAGGGTAGCTTTGAAAAGGGAGACCTGACAGGAGGTGGTGGCGGTGCCGATACTTTGAGCAGCCAGCCTGATTCTGTCAAGAATAACTTCCGTCAACCGGCTACACCAGTCAGAGCCACTACGATTCCTATCATGCACTAATTAAAAAGAAAAAGATATAATGAATGAACAGGTGGATATGAGTTTAGTCGTAGGCATTCTCATTACGATGGTTTTCTCTGCATTCTTCAGCGGAATGGAGATTGCCTTCGTCTCTTCCAACCGCATGTTGGCGGAGATGGATAAGGAGAAAAACGGCCTTACGCAACGACTGTTATCTTTGTTTTATAATCATCCGAACGGCTTTGTCAGTACCATGCTCGTGGGCAACAATATAGCCCTTGTAGTTTATGGTATCCTGATAGCCCGACTTTTCGACAATACGATTTTCGCAGGATTTGATGCAGCCTTTACTGTGCCTGCAGATACCATTCTGTCTACGCTGATAGTCCTCTTTACAGGCGAGTTTCTGCCAAAGACGCTTTTCAAGTCTAATCCGAATCGCTTGCTTTCTATCTTCAGTCCGATAGCTTATTTGTGCTATGTGGTATTGTGGCCTATCAGTAAGTTCAGTACTTTCTTGAGTAAGTGTCTGCTGCGTCTGGTGGGTATGAAGATGGATACTGAGGGGGCTGATGAAGGCTTTTCTAAGGTAGACCTTGATTATCTTGTGCAGTCAAGTATCGATAACGCTACCAATGAAGATGAAATTAATGATGAGGTGAAGATATTCCAGAATGCCCTTGATTTCTCCGATACTAAAGTACGCGACTGTATGGTGCCCCGTACAGAGATTCAGGCAGTTGAAATGGAAACTTCTCTTGAAGAACTTCAGCAGAAATTCATAGAGAGCGGTAATTCGAAAATCATTGTATATGAAGAAGATATAGACCATATTGCGGGATATATTCACAGTTCCGAACTGTTCCATCATCCTTCCCGTTGGCAGGATCACATCCGTACACTTCCTTTTGTGCCGGAAACCATGCAGGCGCAGAAACTGATGCAGACTTTCTTGCAGCAGAAGAAGTCATTGGGTATCGTTGTAGATGAGTTTGGCGGTACCAGCGGTTTGGTGAGTCTGGAAGATATCGTAGAGGAAATCTTCGGAGATATTGAAGATGAACACGATGCAGCTAAGTATGTGGCAAAGAAAACAGATGATGGTGACTATCTCCTTTCTGCACGACTGGAGATTGACAAGGTGAACGATATGTTTGGTCTTGAACTGCCGGAAAGTGATGAATATATGACTGTAGGCGGTTTGATATTGCATGAATATCAGAGTTTTCCTAAACTCAACGAGGTGATTAAGTTTGATAACTTCGAGTTCAAGATTATCAAGTCAACATCCCGTAAAATAGAGCTCGTTAAACTCCACATCATCAAATAGCTGAGTGAGAAAAGGGATTTTTTTGCTTTTTTTGAGGTAATAACCAAAAAAGATAGCAAAAAATTCCCTTTTCTCGTATTATTTTTGTATTTTTGCAGACAATTGGCTACTAGCATCAAAAGTGGTTCAATCTAAACTTAGGAAAAAATAAAAATAATAATAATAATTAAAACGTAATGGCAGCATTAGGAACAATTAGAAAAAGAGGCGTGATACTGGTTTGTATCATCAGTTTCGGCCTTTTCGCCTTTATTGCCGAGGAAGCTTTCCGCTCTTGCGATTCTGCAAAGAATAATGAGCGCCAGCAGATTGGTGAGGTTTTGGGCGAAAAAATCAGCGTGCAGGATTTCCAGAAGCTCGTTGATGAGTATTCAGAAGTTATTAAAATGCAACAGGGTCAGGAAAATCTTCCTGAAGAGCAGATGAATCAGGTGAAGGACATGGTATGGAATACCTACATCCAGAACCAGATTATTGCAAAGGAAGCTAGCAAGTTGGGTCTTACAGTGACCGACGCTGAGCTTCAGGACATCTTGAAGACAGGTACCAACCCTATGCTTCAGCAGACTCCTTTCGTTAATCAGCAGACAGGTCGTTTCGATGCATCTTCTCTCCAGAAGTTCTTGGCAGACTACAAGGCACAGAAGGCTAACCCATCTGCTAACGCACAGATGATGGATCAGTATACCAAGATTTACAACTACTGGTCATTCATCGAGAAGACTCTCCGCCAGCAAACTTTGGCTCAGAAGTATCAGGCTCTTCTTGCCGGTTGCTTCCTGTCAAACCCTGTAGAGGCTAAGATGGCTTTTAAGGAGGAGAACGAAGAGAGCCAGATTCAGTTGGCTGCTTTCCCTTACTCTGATATCCAGGATGATAAGGTGAAGATTTCTGAAAGCGATCTGAAGGCTAAGTATGATG